>ENA-UOOH01000528-UOOH01000528.1-fermentation-metagenome-genome-assembly--contig:-NODE-528-length-43104-cov-21.667333_pt1 | contig 43104 bp, 37 predicted proteins | sample MGYA00245778_ERZ724025 | MGnify/ENA primary metagenome ERZ724025 (study PRJEB28704, sample SAMN03018313) | fermentation metagenome | biome: anthropogenic terrestrial biome; feature: soil; material...
CAGAGGCTTATAGCCTCAGAGCAAACCACCCGTTGGACGGGTGGTGCTGATTTTATGTAATACTTTCCTATGCAGCATGCAACTTTGGCCGCTGGTCATTAAAAACTCGCCTGTCAATTAATTCTTGAGCTATTGTTTTCCTGACGTTTTTGCATCATATAGCTTATAACTATGTCTCATCATAGTTAATAAGTGTTACCCTATATTGCCCAGCCGATAATATAATTACTTCAACCTACCGGCAAGAAAGGGGCAGCATTATGAAAACAGCAGTTATAGGATATCCGAGAATAGGAAACTCCCGCGAGCTTAAATTTGTCTTGGAAGGCTATTTCCAAGGTGAAACAGCAAAGGAACAATTATTGGAAACAGCCTCCGCTCTTCGCCAAACTCATTGGCTTAAACAGGCGGAGAACGGAATTGATTTCATCCCGTCAAACGATTTTTCCTTCTATGATGGGATGCTGGACACGTCTTTTATGCTGAATGTTGTTCCCCAAAGGTATACAGACCTGAAGCTTGATCCGCTGGCGGAATACTTTGCCGCCGCCAGAGGCTATCAGGGCGCCAATGGCGACGCCAGGGCCCTTACCATGAAAAAATGGTTCAACACCAATTATCACTACCTGGTACCGGAAATAGAAGATGCGGCGGAAATTAAGCTGACCGGAAGAAAGCCATTCGCTGAATTCCTGGAGGCAAAATCATACGGTATTAAAACCAAACCCGTTATCATCGGCCCTTTTACATTTATCAAGCTGGCAAAATTCACCGGTAAAAAAGGAGTAACTGATTTTGCCGGCAGCATCATCAAAGCATACTCTGAACTGCTGGCAGAGTTCAATAAGCTGGGCGCCGAATGGGTCCAGTTTGACGAACCGATGCTTGTTACCGACATGACCGCCCTTGATATAGAGCTATGCAAAAGCTTTTACCGTGAAATACTCTCTGCCAAGGGAAACATCAAGGTGCTTCTGCAGACCTATTTCGGCGATGTGCGCGACTGCTATACTGATATCGTATTGCTTGATTTTGACGGTATCGGACTTGATTTCGTTGAAGGACCAAAAAACCTTGAACTTTTGACCCTTAATGGTTTCCCAACTGACAAGACCTTATTTGCCGGCATTGTGAACGGGAAAAATATCTGGAAGAACAATTATGCGGCAACCCTTCCTTTAATCAATACCGTCACCAGCTATGCGGCCAACACCGTGATTTCGACCTCCTGTTCGCTGCTTCACGTTCCCTATGCGCTTAAAAACGAAACCCGGCTGGCCGACAGCTATAAAAAGCATTTCTCCTTTGCCGAAGAAAAGCTGGCCGAACTGGCCGATTTGAAACTTCTCGTTGCGGACGTTAACAGCGACGCTAATCCAATATACCTGGAAAACACCCGGCTATTTAACGAAAAGCTTTCCAGTCCTGATAATAAAGTTAGGGAAAAGATTTCAACCCTTACCGAAATGGATTTTATAAGGCTTCCTATATATAAAGAGCGCAGGAAAATCCAGCAGCAAAAACTTGGGCTGCCGTTACTGCCTACAACTACAATAGGTTCTTTCCCTCAGACGGCCGAAGTAAGAGCCAATCGTTCTTTATTTAAAAGAGGAGAAATTACCGAGGAGCAGTATAAAACCTTCAATAAAAAGAAGATCCGGGAGTGTATCGCTCTGCAGGAAGGAATCGGCCTTGACGTGCTGGTTCACGGCGAATTCGAGCGCAATGACATGGTGGAATACTTCGGCGAAGCCCTGAACGGATTTCTGTTCACCGAAAAAGCATGGGTGCAGTCCTATGGAACCAGATGCGTAAAACCGCCGATTATATGGGGTGATATTTCCCGTTCCCATCCCATAACCGTCGAATATTCAGTTTATGGCCAGAGCCGGACCGCCAAGCCGGTCAAGGGGATGCTTACCGGTCCGGTAACGATACTCAACTGGTCTTTTCCCCGGGAAGATATTTCACTTAAAGAAGCCGCCTTTCAAATTGCGCTGGCCATCCGGGAAGAAGTCCTGGAACTTGAAGCCAGGGGAATAAAAATAATCCAGATCGACGAAGCGGCGTTGAAAGAAAAGCTTCCCCTGAGACGGGCTGATTGGCACCAAGAATATCTGGACTGGGCTATACCGGCATTCAGGCTGGTTCATAGCGGGGTTAAGCCGGAAACCCAGATCCACACCCACATGTGCTACAGCGAATTTGGTGATATTGTGGAAGATATTGATAATATGGACGCTGATGTTATCAGCTTTGAAGCTTCCCGTTCCAATCTTGGCATAGTTGACGTATTAAGTTCCTGCAATTTCAGGACTGCGGTGGGCCCAGGCGTCTATGATATTCATTCCCCCAGGATCCCTGCTGCCGGCGAAATCAAAGCGGCCTTGAACGGAATGCTGACCAAAATAGCCAAAGAAAAATTATGGGTAAACCCTGACTGCGGTCTGAAAACCAGAGGTGAAGCGGAAACGGTTTCGAGCCTTAAAAACCTGGTTAGGGCCGCGAAAGAAATCAGAGAAAGTTTAAAACTATGAAAACTTCAGAGTTATTCAAAGTAAAAACAGTGCTGTCGTTTGAGGTCTTTCCGCCGAAAAAGACCTCTTTGCCGGATACGATCTATAAAACCCTTGACCAGCTTAACGATCTCTACCCCGACTTTATCAGTGTGACTTACAGCGCAGGCGGCAGTGACAACAGCGCTGCCACTATCGCCATTTCATCGGCCATAAAAAACAGGTATCAGCGGGAAGCGGTGGCCCATCTGACCTGCATCAACCAGAGCAAAGAGGATGTTTTATCTTTGCTGCAGCAGTTGGAGGCCAACCATATTGAGAATATACTGGCATTAAGAGGCGATCTCAATCCCTCCGTTTCTCCCCAACAAGATTTCAAACATGCCAGTGATTTGATCGCTTTTATTAAAGCACATGGCGATTTCAATATTATCGCGGCCTGTTATCCGGAGGGCCATGGCGAAGCGCCCAGCATAGCGGCAGATATAAGGAATCTGAAAATAAAAGTCGAGACCGGAGTAAACCATCTGATTTCCCAGCTATTTTTTGATAACCAATATTTTTATACTTTCCTGGAACGGGCGGAATGCGCAGGTATTGACGTACCGATTGAAGCCGGGATTATGCCGGTAATAAATAAAAAGCAGATTGAACGGATGGTAACCCTCTGCGGGGTTGATCTTCCCAAAAAATTCATCAAGATGATGGAGCGCTACGAAAACAATCCTGAAGCCATGCGGGATGCCGGTATAGCTTATGCCGTCGACCAGATTGTAGATCTGGTTGCTCAAGGTGTTGACGGTATCCATCTTTATACCATGAACAACGCTTATATCGCCCGGAAAATCAGTGAGGCGGTAAAAAGTTTAATAACCTCCCCGTAAAAAAGAGAAAATGCATCGGTTCCGGTTTTTTTATGACAAAACGGTAAACCCATACTCGACGATAAGTCTTTTCAATTCGTCGATATACCTGGCGGCAAAGCGGCTAAGGACGGCTTTGGAATTGGTTATCCAACCAACCGTCAGGTTTTCCTTAGCCTCCAATGGAACCGCGATTATACTGCTGCCATTTAAATCGCTGCTTAACACACCAGTGCATATGGTGTATCCGTTCAATCCGATCAGCAAATTAAACAGTGTCGCCCGGTCGCTGACGCGGATGCTTTTTTTATGATAAACGGTGCTTAATATTTCCTCGGAAAAATAAAACGAGTTAAACTCTCCTTGTTCAAAGGATAAACAAGGATAGTCCTCCAAGTCCTTCAGAGTAACAAAGCTTTTTGCCGCCAGGGGATTTTCCGAACTTATAAAAACATGGGGAGCGGCCGTAAATAAAGGATTGAACACCAGGTGATTTTCACGCAGCAGCTTAGTGATCACCTTTTCGTTAAAATCATTTAAATAGAGGATACCTACCTCGCTGCGCATATTTTTAACATCTTCAATAATTTCATAGGTACGGGTTTCGCGCAGAGTAAATTCGTATTCCTCCCCCTCTGTCTGCCGAACCAGATTTACAAAAGCGTTCACCGAAAAGGCATAATGCTGAGTAGAAATAGAACCTAACTGTCGTGACGGTTTTTTATCCTGGTAGCGCTGCTCCAGAAGTTCGGCCTGTTCCACCACATTTCTGGCATAGGAAAGAAACTCGGCCCCATCGGTAGAAAGTGCTATTCCCTTGGCTGACCGGCTGAAAATTTCAATGCCCAGCTCCGCTTCAATCTCCTTGATGGCATTGGAAAGACTGGGCTGAGAGATGAAAAGCTGCTTGGCCGCCTCACTGATGGAACCGCATTCCACCGTTTTGATTATATATTTAAGCTGTTGGAGTGTCATTTTACTCACCTGCCAGATATTTTTATTGATGCCCCAATGGCCAATAATCCTCATATGCTTCTGCTTGAAAACTAAAAAGGAGCTATGTTTCAATTCCTCATAGGTACGCTAAAAACAAATTCCTTGCCTACCAGTTTACAGTATTTGAACTGGGTTTCAATTCCTCATAGGTACGCTAAAAACTACAGGGGTCCCGCCGTTGATAGCAGCCATTAGAGTGTTTCAATTCCTCATAGGTACGCTAAAAACTGTTCACGAAATAAGTAACGACGATTTAAGGCACGCAGTTTCAATTCCTCATAGGTACGCTAAAAACATAGGGCGAGTGATTGGCAGGTATGGATTAATAAAAGTTTCAATTCCTCATAGGTACGCTAAAAACCAGATGAGCGGGCTACATGTCCCTACGGCCACTGTGTTTCAATTCCTCATAGGTACGCTAAAAACTGATTGAATTTGGTTACTGTGACAGAGAAAACGACGGTTTCAATTCCTCATAGGTACGCTAAAAACATCCCCGCTCCCTGAGAGCTGCCGGGCTTAAAATCCTGTTTCAATTCCTCATAGGTACGCTAAAAACAGCTTACCTGCCCCACTCAGGGGCAAAGGAATCCCGTGTTTCAATTCCTCATAGGTACGCTAAAAACGCCAAATCCGCTTTACGCTGTTCAATTTTTCGGGAGTTTCAATTCCTCATAGGTACGCTAAAAACCGCGTCATAGTTCCCGCTGGTAGCCGCGCCAAGAAGTTTCAATTCCTCATAGGTACGCTAAAAACGTCTATTTCCCGCATAAAGCGCACTATTATATCGGTGTTTCAATTCCTCATAGGTACGCTAAAAACTTGCGTTAGTTTTGAGCAAGAAAAAAGCCCATGCGCGTTTCAATTCCTCATAGGTACGCTAAAAACCCTTACATATAATATTCCTTAACCGTCCGTCTCCGCAGTTTCAATTCCTCATAGGTAAGCTAAAAACCCGCTGGATGATGAATATATTCGCATCGGTCGTGAAGCCGTTCTGCTTACTTTAACTATAGTCTTTTTTTAAGATATTGAAAATACCGGAATTTCTGTTGTCGTCGCCACCCGGACTTTTTAACTCTATCGCCGGTCGACAACAGAATAAGTAAACATGCACCTGTCATACTCAGGTTTTCTGTAATGTTGGACTTTCCTCCCCTTACCTTGCGGTATCCGAACATTCTTTATTGGGATTTCTACATTATTCCGTCAAATTCCTTGGCGAATTTTATTTGCCGTATATTTAAGGACGAAAAACCGGCCGGAGGGATAAACCCGCCCCGCCCGGTTATTAATAAAAAATACAGGCAGATTCATTAACAGATGCGGAATATAATTAAAGTTTTTTTCGCGCTGGTTGCTTGCCTGCCTGTGCCCTATAGGTATGCCCATAGGCACAGGCTCTGCGGGCCATGGAAGAATCATAACGGTTCAATTGCAACCTTCATCGTTCCTCCACATACCATTCCCTCCTCTTCGGCTACTTCTCCTGTCATATCGACATCTACAATTTTATATCCGCCGTATCTGATAACATCGTAAGACGATTGAATTACTGCGCCTTCACTGCAGCCTCCGCCAATACTACCAAGGGTTTTGCCGTAAAGCCAGACGAGCATCTTGGCCCCGATGCCTCTGGGAACGGAGCCTTTCGTTTCAATAATCGTGACCAGCGCTCTGGGATCGTCCCGTTTCTCTTTCAGCTCGGAAAGGACCTCGACATCCAACTCGGGCCAATTGAAATCCGGATGTCGCCGCTTATACAGAATTAATTCAGAGAGGATGGATATGGAGATTTCCTCGGGTGTTTTCGCACCAATGTTGAATCCTATGGGGGCTCTGACCGCCTCCAGTTTTTCGCGGGGATAACCTTCGGCAGAAAGCTGCGCCATGGCGGCGCGCACCCTTCTTCGGGAACCGATCATTCCGGTGTAAGCCGTATCAAGCTGCAGTGCCTGCCTAAGGCAATTGATATCGTGCCTATGCCCGCGTGTGATAATGACTACAAATGCGGACCGGTTAATATTTAAAAGCGGGAAACAACGGTCAAAGCTCTCGCAGATCACATTACGCGCGTAGGGGAAGCGCTGGTGATTGGCAAATGCGGGACGATCATCCACAACTGTAACCGAAAAACCGCACTTGGAGCTGAATTCAGCCAGAGGCTTGGCTATGTGTCCGCCGCCTAAAATGATAAGACGTGATTCGGGAAAATACGGCTCCGCAATCAAAATATTTCCCTGCTCATCCTCCAGGCATTGCAGCCTGCCATTATCCAGCGCGGTCCGCGCCAACCTGAAGCCGATCTTTTCACTGTTTTCCTGCTTTGCCAGTTCGGCTTCCCTGAAAAGCGACTTGGCCGGCGGATGGGGAATCTCAGAATTACTGTTCAGTACGGTCAAAACAGCAGCTCTGTGTCCTGCGTCAAATTCTGCGAATAAAGCTTTATAGATTTCATGATGCGATTTCATATCTGTTTGGCCTTTCATTATTACTACGTTTACTGCAATTTTTTCATCTCTTCTGTAATTTTGGTTTCACATGAACGCATGGCAAGTATTGTTTTCCCGATCAGGTCTTCCAGACTCCAGCCCAACATGGCAGCTCCCTTTTCTATCACCTCCCGGGAACATCCCGCCGCAAAATTAACGCTCTTAAATTTCTTTTTCACCGATTTTGTCTCCAGATCCTGGACGCTTTGGGACGGACGCAGAATCGTGACCGCCCCAATCAGACCGGTCAGTTCATCCACCGCATACAGCACCTTTTCCATTACATGTTCCGGCTTTATATCCACGGTTAGTTCATAGCCGTGGCTGCAAACCGCATGAACAATATCCTCGCCAAATCCTCCGTCTCGAAGCAGATCGGGGGCTTTGAGGCAATGAGCGTCCGGATACTGTTCAAAATCAATGTCATGCAAAAGGCCTACGATGCCCCAATATTCTGCATTATCTCCATAGCCCAGATCTTCGGCATACCACTTCATAACGCCTTCTACGGTCAAAGCGTGTTGAATATGGAAAGGATCCTGATTGTATTTTAGCAAAAGCTGCCATGCTTTTTCTCGATTTATTGCTTCACTCATATTATTCACCTGCTAATGATGTTTTATTTTTGCTGCAGCGTCTTAAAATGTGTCGGTAAACAATAATTCCGTTTTAAAACGCCTGCTCCAGATCGTAAATCAAGTCGTCACTATGCTCAGTACCGATGGACAGACGGATGGTGTTCGGCTTAATCCCGGAATCCAGCAATTCTTCTTCACTCATTTGGGAATGCGTGGTACTGCCCGGGTGGATAACCAGCGATTTGACGTCGGCTACATTGGCCAGCAGAGAGAATATCTGCAGACGGTCAATAAAGGCTTTGGCTTCATCTGCCCCGCCCTTGATCTCAAAGGTAAAAATCGAACCGCCGCCCTGGGGAAAGTATCTCTGATACAGTTCATGGTAGGGACTCTCGGGAAGAGAAGGATGGTTGACTTTTTCCACTTGAGGATGGTTCTTTAAAAAATCAATAACCTTGAGCGTATTCTCCACATGGCGTTCGACCCGAAGAGAAAGCGTCTCCAGCCCCTGTAAAAACAGGAAGGAGTTAAAAGGGCTTAAAGCAGCGCCCGTATCCCGAAGAAGAATTACCCGCGCTTTGGTAATGTAGGCGGCCGCACCGGCTGCTTCGGTAAAGCGCACACCGTGATAACTGGGATTCGGCTCGGAAAGCCCGGGGAATTTTCCCGATGCCGCCCAGTCAAATTTACCGCCGTCGACCAGGACACCGCCGATGGAAGTGCCGTGCCCGCCGATAAATTTGGTGGCGGAATGTACCACCACATCGGCTCCGTATTCAAACGGGCGGAGCAGATAAGGGGTGGCAAAAGTATTGTCGATGATAAGAGGAATTCCGTTTTTATGAGCGAGATCGGCCACAGCTTCTATGTCGATGAGGCTGGAATTAGGATTGCCCAGGGTTTCAAAAAAAAGGGCCTTGGTATTAGGCCGGATCGCCTGTTCAAAACTACCTTCCACATCAGGATCCACAAAAGTCACGTCGATCCCGAAATCTTTGAGAGTATGGGCAAAAAGGTTATAAGTACCGCCATAAAGCGTGTTGGCGGAAACAATATGGTCCCCCGCATTAGCAATATTCTGAATCGCATAAGTGACGGCCGCAGCTCCGCTCGCAGTTGCCAGTGCTCCAACTCCGCCTTCAAGGGCCGCGATACGCTTTTCAAAAATGTCGGAAGTCGGGTTCATGATGCGCGAGTAAATATTTCCTCCTTCGGTCAGTCCGAAACGGCCGGCCGCTTGCGCAGAATCCGCGAAGACATATGACGAGGTTTGGTAAATAGGAACAGCTCTCGCGTCGGTTGCGGAATCCGGCTTTTCCTGACCTGCATGCAGCTGGAGAGTTTCAAATTTTAATTTTCTGTCAGACATACGGTTCGCTCCTTTTCCTATAATACATATTATATATATAAAATTAATATGAAATTGGCTTAAAAATAACCCCTCTTAGGAAAAAAGTCAAGAGGGGTTGGTTAACTTTTTTAAATAACATAGCCGGAATGCTCTTTCGCTGTTAAAAGTTTAGCTTGCTGTTTTTTTGCCAAATCGGCAAGGGTTATGTGGTCAATTACGCTGCTGATGGCCTCGTCAAGCTGCTTCCAGACATCAAGAGTAACGCAAATATCACAGCGCGGACATTGATTGGGCTCGTCCTCCATGCATGCAACCGGAACAAGGTTGCCTTCAATCAACCTCAGGATCATGCCTACCGTATATTCCTCCGCCGGTTTGGCCAGCTTATATCCGCCCTGGGCCCCACGGGTGCTTTTTACAAAACCCGCTCTATTCAGGACAGTAATAATCTGTTCCAAATATTTGTCCGATATTGCTTGCCGCTCAGCGATACTTTTAATGGTAATATAGCCATTTTTACTATTTAGCGCCAGATCCAGCATTAAGCGTAAAGCATAGCGCCCTTTAGTCGATATTTTCATTAAATCACCATCCTGTTTTCCATTTTACTATATGAATAATATGGATTCAAGGCGATTCAGTAAACCTCGACCCTGCCAGGGCCTATCTCTATATACAGCTTGATCCGGCGCTCAGAGCTTATTTTTTCGCATCAACTCCTACTCGGAAAAAAGTGGAGTGGATAGATAGCGTTCACCGGTATCCGGCAGTAAAACGACAATGGTCTTACCGGCATTCTCCGGACGTTCCGCCAGTTGAGTTCCCGCCCAAAGTGCGGCGCCGGAGGAAATACCTACCAGCAAGCCCTCGGTTTGGGAAAGTTCTCTGCCCGCCGCAAAAGCATCGTCGTTTTCTACGGCAATGATTTCATCATAGATCTCGGTATTGAGGACTTCAGGCACGAAGCCCGCGCCAATGCCCTGGATCTTATGAGGACCAGGCGTCCCTTTTGAAAGCACTGGAGAACTGGCTGGTTCGACGGCGATCACTTTAATGTTCGGATTCTTGGATTTCAGGAATTCTCCGGCTCCTGTAATGGTGCCTCCCGTGCCGATTCCGGAAACAAAAAAGTCTACCTTGCCATCGGTGTCCTCCCAGATTTCAGGCCCGGTTGTAGCTTTATGCACGGCAGGGTTCGCCGGGTTTACGAACTGACCGGGGATAAAGGCATTTGGAATTTCCTGAGCGAGTTCGTCTGCTCTGGCAATGGCGCCTTTCATGCCCTTTGAGCCTTCGGTAAGCACGAGCTCCGCTCCATAGGCTTTTAACAGATTACGGCGTTCAATGCTCATGGTGTCGGGCATGGTCAGGATGATGCGGTAGCCGCGCGCCGCCGCCACGGAGGCCAGGCCGATACCGGTGTTTCCACTGGTTGGTTCGATAATAACCGAGTCTGGTTTTAAAAGTCCCCTGGCTTCAGCGTCGTCAATCATTGATTTGGCGATCCTGTCTTTTACGCTTCCTGCAGGATTGAAATACTCCAGTTTAGCAACAATGGTTGCTTTCAAATCATGTTTTTTCCCGTAGTTAGTCAGCTCGAGAAGCGGGGTTTTCCCGATCAGATCGGTCAGGTTCTTAGAAACTTTTGCCATAATATAGCCTCCATTTTATAATATTATTTTATTCATAATTCATATATGTTTAATATGACATTATCATCGTATTACCCATAGTTTATTTTGTCAATAGTTTTTTATAATATATATATGATTACTAGGTTATTGACAACTGCCTGATTTTAAAATAATATCAAACATATATTTTAAGTATGGATTAGTTTTAATGATTTGCAAAGGACGGCTGAATTATATGAGAATATCAGCGAAAGGACGCTACGCGTTGGCCGCCACTATCAGCATGGCCGAAAATTACAGCAATGGTGAAAATATTACCGTGATCAGTATCTCTGAAAAGCTTGGTATATCTAAAATCTATCTGGAACAGGTTTTTTCTCTTTTGAAAAGAGGGGGCATTGTAAATTCCATTAAAGGAGCCCAGGGCGGATATCAGCTGGCCCGAATGCCCAGTCAGATAACTGTTTTGGAGGTTTTAAAAGCTGTCGAGTTTTCTCTTTTCGAACCGACAGAAGAAACGGTGCAGAGTAAAGCCCCGGAATTTGAGGCAGCCATGCGGTTTTCTGTATTTGATGCCCTTGACAGGGCGGTTAGAAACACTTTGGGGCAAATAACATTATATGATTTGATAACCGAAGCCGAAAAACATAAAGCTGACCAGGGATTCATGTTTTTCATTTAGCAAGATAAAAAAGATTTTGGAGGAATAGCTTTGCAATATAATTTTGATGAAATTATTGACCGCCGCAACACCGATTCGCTGAAATACGACTTTGCCAAAGAGCGAGAGAAGCCTGAGGAGATCCTTCCGCTCTGGGTTGCCGACATGGATTTTAAGACTCCTGCATGTGTGATTGACGCCCTGGTCGATAAGAGCCAGCATGGGATCTTCGGCTACTCGGAGACTAAAAGAGATTATTTTGAGGTTTTGCAGCATTGGTTTTCCAGCCGTTTCCACTGGAAGATTCAGCCCGAATGGCTGGTGAAAACGCCCGGTGTTGTATATGCTATCAGCACTGCCATCCGCGCCCTGACCGCAAAAGGAGATGCGGTCCTTGTGCAGCAGCCGGTCTACTATCCTTTTTCCAGATCGGTTTTGGTCAACCAGCGGAAGCTGGCAGTCAATCAGCTTATTTATTCCCAGGGAAAGTACAGGATTGATTTTGAGGACTTGGAAGAGAAAGTTATTAAAAACCATGTGAAGCTTTTTATCCTATGCAGCCCGCACAACCCGGTCGGCAGGGTTTGGACCAGAGAAGAGCTGATCCGTTTAGGTGATATTTGCCTGAAACATGGTGTGATCGTTATATCCGATGAAATCCACGCTGATTTTACTTACCAGGGTTATCGGCACCTTGTATTTGCCGATGTAAAACCTGAATTTTCGAAAATTGCCGTCACCTGCACGGCGCCGAGCAAGACCTTCAATCTTGCAGGCCTGCAGATTTCCAATATCTTTATTGCCAGCGGGGATATCCGAAGCAAATTCAGACAGGAAATTGCTCGCAGCGGCTACAGTCAGATGAATACCATGGGGATCGCGGCATGCCGGGCGGCTTATGCAAAGGGGGGCGAATGGCTCGCCCAGCTGAAGGAATATCTTGCCGGCAACCTGAATTTTTTAAGCGGCTTTCTCCAAGAAAAACTGCCATCAATCAGACTGGTGGAGCCGGAAGGCACCTACCTTGCATGGCTTGACTGCAGCGGGCTCGGGCTTGATAGCCAAAAACTGGAAGATCTGATCGTAAACCGCGCGCAGCTGTGGCTGGACTCGGGCACCATGTTCGGAGCCGGCGGCGAAGGGTTTCAGCGGGTTAATATCGCCTGCCCCAGAATTATTCTGCAGCAAGCGCTTATCCAGCTTGAGGATGCGGTTAAATCCTTATAATGAATAGAAAAGCGGGTCATTCGGGCTCCCGAATGACCCGCTTTTCTATTCATTATCTGTTACTCCATCAGACAAGTACCCGGAGCTAATCTTCCTTGAATTTAGGTAAATAGACGACAAAAATCGCTCCCTTTCCGAGTTCGCTGAAGACGGTGATTTCGCCATTATGGGCGTCAACAATGGCTCTGGCGATGGTGAGTCCCAACCCTGAGCCTCCGGTTAATCTGTTTCTCGACTTGTCCGAGCGGTAAAAACGTTCAAAAATATAGGGGATATCTTCGGGGGAAATGCCTTCACCGTTGTCTCTTACCATAAATTCGGTTGCGTGCTCCGTTCCCGTCACCTGGATTTCCACCAGTCCCCCGCCGGTAGGCGTATATTTAAGAGCATTGGCAATTAAGTTTACCACCACCTGGCTGATTTTATCCTTATCAGCGGTAATCATTTCTTCTTCCCCGGAAAAATTGAACCGGACGTCCTTTTTATAAAATTCTGTTTCGAAATTTTTCACGATATGCTTTATGAGTTCGGATAGATCAAATTCCGAGAAAGTTAACCCCATGGTTTCGGCTTCAATCCGTTCAATTTTCTCAAGATCCCCCACCAGGCGGTTGATGCGGATGATCTCTTCATGACAGCTTTCCAGGCACTCCTCATTCGCCGGCCAGACGCCGTCAATCATAGCTTCAAGGGAACTCTGCAGGTTGGCAAGCGGAGTCCGGAGCTCATGAGCGACATCAGCGGCCATTCTTTTCCTTAAATTCTCCTGGCTTTGCATAGAATCCGCAAGATGATTGATGGCGTCCGTCAGTTCAGCCATTTCCCGGGTGCCGTAATTTTCCGTTATTCTCTGCTTAAAGTTGCCTTTGGCAATTTCACCCGCGGCCTTGATAGACTTAGAGATCGGTGTGCTAATCCGTTTCGCCATAAAAGTACCAAGTAAAAAAGCCATGATCAGAGATAAAAAACCAACTATAATCAGAATCTTATTGATGTTATTTAAAAAAACTATATCGTTATCCGTATAATAATAGGGGCCATAATACCCTATCTCAACCTGCCCGATAGCTGTATTGTCAATCATTACCGGGTAACTGGTCTGTTCATACCCGCTGTATTTCATATTTAGCGGCCTCCGAATTTGTAGCCGAACCCATGAACAGTCAGAATATAACGCGGGTTTTTACTTTCCGCCTCTATCTTCTGCCTGATATTTTTAATATGGGTGTCAATGACTCGGTCAAAACCGGTGAAGTCGTCCCCGCTGACAATTGCAATCAATTCGTCCCGGGTAAAGACTTTTTCAGGATGGGCTGCCAGGGCGCTTATGATTTTATATTCATTCGGAGTCAGGCTGACGGGTTTTCCGTCTTTTTTTATAATATGGCCGGTCAGGTCTATGGTTAATTCATCATGGTGAAAAGAAAGAATCTGCGGGGAGCTTAGTTCAGCTCTGCGCAGGAGGGCTTCGACCCTTGCCACCAGTTGCCTGGGACTGAAGGGTTTGGTAACATAATCATCCGCACCGCTGCTGAATCCCTCCAGGATGTTCTCTTCCTCAACTTTAGCGGTCAGCATAATGATCGGTACCTTTGATTGGCTGCGAAGCGTCCTGCAAATTTCCTCGCCGGAGAAGTCCGGCAGCATCCAATCAAGGATGACCAGGGCTGGATTCTCTCTGGCAAATACTTCATAAGCTGTTTTTCCGTTTGCTGTCGTGGAAACGATGTAGCCCTTGCGTTCAAGATATGATTTTACAACCTCCGCTATCTTGGGTTCATCATCCACAACCAGAACCCGTCTGGCAACTGGCCCCATTTTATCTCACCGTCCTAAAAATCCCTGAGTTGGGGACCACCTTGGCAAAATATTTTTGTCCCCTTTTCAGCGGAATGTTACACCTGAAAATCTATTTACAACATCCGCCGGCGCCGCCTGCAGGCCTGCTGCCGCAGCAACCGCCGGATGCAGTACCGCTGCCGCCTGTACCCTGCCTAATATCCTCGGCCGATAGGTCGGACACATCCGCGACCACCGTGATGCTGCTGCGGATCATGCCCATCCAGCAGGAATACGGAATAGAGCCCTCCGTGTCCGGGGTAAAATTAATCTCATTGTCACCTGGCACTAAGGTTTTGGAAATGCTGTAATTGGGAATCATTATCGTTTCATTACAGCCGTTTATTGCCCTGTCGTCGGCTTCAATTACCCACTTTACCGGGATACCTTTCTGTACGATAATCGGCGTATAGCTTCCGGATTGCAACTTGGTGGCAACTGTCTGCATATTCCCTTCTATTTTGGCCACATGACCCGAGTCCTCCGTACTGGCAAGGATCCCATCGGTCAAATTGATGCCGGAGAGCGCGAAACCTCGGTTCAGCATCACAAATCCCAGAACCATAACCAGCATGGCGCTGACTTTCATCATCTTATGGGTAAACCGGCCGCTTAAAAAGGAACTGGCCGCCCCAAAGCCGAACATAAGGGGAACGGTTCCCAGGCTGAAAACGAACATGGAAGCGGCGCCGGCGGCAATGCTGCCGGTGCCCAGCGCGTAAATCTGCATGGCCTGAAGCGGACCGCAGGGCATCAGACCGTTTAGCAGACCTATATAAAACGGGCCCTGTTTTCCGTCGCCGGCATAAATTTTATTGCCGAACAGCCTAGGCAGGCGGGGGGTCAAGTTTCGAAGCCGGGGGAATATATTCAGCATATTGAGCCCTATGATCACCATGAAAATTCCGGACAAAATTGCCACCATTCCTTTGGCCGTGCCTGAAAAACTGACGGCCGAGCCAAGCCCGCCGACTATGCCTCCGACAATCGTATAGGAAATCACCCGGCCCGCATTATATAAAAGGCTGGGCCGCCATTTACCAATTTTATTGTTTGCGCCAAACCGGTAAGACACACACTGGGAAAGATTTATTCCCCCGCACATCGCTATGCAGTGAAGCGATGTCATGAGCCCGACCGCAAACAGTATGCCGTATCCCATGTTTGCTGATACGGCGGGGATATGGTTAAAACCGATGGTGTTTTTGATAAGCAGATACCCGGCAAACAGGATGATACAGATTCCGCTCAATTGATTAACGGGAATTTGATCTTTGCTTTTTTCTTCTTCCCCATTGGGGGCACTATTAGGTCTGTTTTTAACCGCATAATCCAATTTTTCTATGGCTGCAATAATCTTTTCCAGGGAAACCGTCTCCGGATCATAGGTAACTTCCATGGTGGAACTGACAAAGCTTGCCTTTGCATTTTTTACTCCGCTGATCTTTTGCAGTCGGTTTTCAATTCTCATTTCACAGCCGGAGCAGGTCATACCTTCAATATTTAAAATTTTTCGAATCAGATCCCGTTCCATACTGTTGCTCCTATACAAATTAGTTCCATTTACCAAACAAGCCTTTGTTCTGCAGCAAATAACTTTCCGATATAGTAATGGTGGTTCCGTCGTCCGTCTTATCTTGTTCCAGAATCGGAATAGGATTGCAGCCGTTCTTTTCTTTTTCAATTTGGCTTATTTTAAATCTATTACCGCAATTTTGGCAAACCAGTTCATCACCTTCCTGTTTGTAATACCCTCTGCCGGAATCATAACAGACCTGGCAGGTGTTAAACGACGTCCGGACAGTCCCGTCCGGGGCTCTCACCGCTATCAGTTCCATATAGGTTCCGTCTGCATTGTAGGGAATAAAGCTGGCCGTATCGGTTATTTCGCTGCTTATGATCTTTAGGTCTCCGCCTGGCTGCGCTGTTTTGGTATTTGATTCCCTATCGGATCCGCTATTTCCCTGCACAATAAAAAATGCTGCGATTAAAACCAGCACTGCTCCCCATATGGTAATATTATTATTTTTCTTTTTAACGGGAACAGACCCTTTATCAGGAGGCTCCTTTTTTTAATTTCCCATATTACGCACTCCTTAATTAATTTTTGTTTATGTTACCAGGAAGATGTGAAGAAAATATGAAGATAATAAATAAGCCCCAAGCAGTGCTTTCAACTCCGGAATGCCTTTTTTTTCGTTATCTGCTCCTGCATATTTCTTCAATTTTATCCAAAATATCAATTATAAGGACCTATTATAAAAAATTTTTATTTGCTTAAAAGGTTATTTTTATTCAGGCGTGGAATTCCTCATCATTGATTATTATGAGGGGGGTGGAATAAATGACTAATATTGTAATAGTAGGTGCGGGGAGAGGAGGAACGTCGGTATTACAAGCCTTAAGCAGCATAGCGAGCGTTAAAATCATGGGCATATGCGACACTAACAGCGAAGCGCCGGGAATCGTTCTGGCCAGGAAGATAGGCCTGCCTATTTACGCAGACATCAATAAAATTTTTTCCCTGCCGGCGCTGGACTTAATCATTGAAGCAACGGGCAACAGCAAGGTTCAGGAGATAATTTACAACAACAAAAACCAGGAAATAGCCGTACTGGATTCCCATGGGGCCAATTTGATGATGCTGCTGGTAGAATCAAGAGAAGAAATGATTGTCCATCTGCATCAGGAAGCGGAAAAATTGGCCCAAATGGCGGCGGAGTTTTCCATAACTATGCAAAACGTTAGAAAAGTAGTAGAGGAAGTCGCCCGATATGCCCAGGAGATCGCGGCCAACGGATTGAATCTGAACGATTGTGCCAGCACCGCCTCTTCCCATATTAATGAAACCGGAGAAGTTCTCAAAATTATAAATTCTACCGCTCAGCAGACTAAACTGCTCGGATTTAACGCTGCCATTGAAGCCGCCCGCAGCGGAGAGCACGGCAGGGGCTTTGCCGTGGTAGCGGTTGAGGTCCGCAAATTGGCGGAATACAGCACCACATCAGTGGAAAAGATATCAAAAATCCTGCATAATATCGAACAATCGGTTCAGGTCATCACCAGCGGGGTAAATGAATCCGGGACTACGGTGCAAAAACAGGCCGAACTTACCCAATCGGTAGCCGCTAACATTCAGCAGTTGGAAGCTATGTCCCAGGAACTGGCTGCTTCGGCGCAAAGATTGGCCAAGCTGGCCTGATAATGGGGGGGAATCTATCAATATCCCGTATCGCTGCCGGGCGATACGGGATATTTTATGCTCTTAATCATAATATCTGCAGGCAAGATAGGTGGATTTTATATCTTTTATAAAATGCGTCATATCTTGAATTGGGCCACCAGCCTTTTTAAATTCATCGCGCTTGACTTGGAAGTCTCCGCTTGTTTAACAATTTCATTCACTTTAAAGACCGCATCAATGGTTTTCTGGGCAATCAAGCTGGTGCCGTTAGCCCCTTCCGACGTAGTCGAGGCGATTTCATTCATGGCGGTGGTCACATTTTTGACCGATGCCAGAAGCTCTTCAGCAGTAGCGTTGAAATCTTCCATCAGCTCGTTGAAACCAGCGGCGTCCTGGCTGTATTGCTCACCGGTTTGAACCATTTCCTCATAATCTTTTATTACCTGCTGGTCAATAAACTCCATCACCTGCTCGGAGCTGTCCACCAGATTCTGAACTGAGGCAATTACGCTTTGGGTTATCTCCTGGATCAAGTTTATGGTAGTATTTGAGCTTTCCACCAGTTTTCTGATTTCATCGGCGACAACGGTAAATCCCCTGCCCGCTTCACCCGCCCGGGCGGCTTCAATAGAGGCGTTCAATGCCAGCAGATTGGTTTGCGAGGTTATCGCCAAGATGGCATCGGACAAGGCGTTTATTTTTTCCACCTCCCGGCATTTTTCAATGGCGTCTTTCATCTTTTCCTGGGTAAGGGCATAAATATCATGGGCATGGGTCTCCGAAAATAAGGCGTTCTGCTTTATCTTGGCCGCCCTTTGACTGATTTGACCGGAAGCTATGGCGCCTTGCTCGGTTTTTTGGGCAATATGTTCGATGGCGGTCTCAAATTCAACGGCAGTGGCGTTTATCTCCTCAGTCGATGCGGCGGTTTCTTCCATACCGGCGGATAGCTGCTGCGTAGCCGCCGAAACATCTTCCATCTGCAAATTCAAGTTGTTGATATGTTCATCCGCAGTGACGGCGGAGCCATGGACAGCGTCGGATTCCAGCATGACCCCGGCAATTATTTCTTTTATGGACTGCTGCATCTTGTCCATTGACCTGGCTAAATCGCCGATTTCATCAGTCAGTTTTATAAGATTCTGCGGTATGGGCGCGGTAAAATCCTGGTCGGCCATTCTGCCCACATACCCCGACAGAATCATCACCGGTTTGGCTACCCTGAACCGGGCGAACCATCCGATCAATCCGCCCATCAACCCTAAAGTTATGATCAGAAGAATGGCATATTGGGTCTTGAAAGCGGATAATTCACTGTAGAATAATTTTTCCGGCGCAGCTACCCCCAGTACCCAGTTGGAGTCGGCCAATTTTTTAAAAGCGATGATTTTGTTTTCATCCCCCAATTTAGCCGTAGTGATACCGGAATCTTCCGCCGTCAGAGTTTTGAATATGCTCTGCAAATTACTTAAATCCATCCCCTTAGCCGCCGCGATGTCTTTGATTTCGGCTTCCTTAGCGCCCGGATTTAAGATATCCAGCTCCTCCAACTCTTTTATGGGGTGGGAAATAAAGGAGCCGGAAGTTCCGTTGCTGTAAATTAAAAAGGCATACCCCTTGCCGTTCAAAACCTTCATATCCGCCACACTGTCCTGCAAAGTGGTCAGGAATATATCGGCTCCGAGTACGCCGGCCATCCCGCCTTTAGTATTGGTTATCTGAACGGAAGGAGTGACGACCATTTTTTTAGTTTGGGCATCTATGTAGGGATCAGAAAATACCACTGACTGGCTTCCCTGCGCGTTTTTATACCAGTCGCGGGCGGCGGCGTCGAAATCAGCCGGCGGGGTCCATCCCGAACCATCCAGCATATTTCCGTCGGGAAAGCCGATATACATATCGTTGATATCCGAATCCTTTTTATAATGCCGGACATAGTCAATCTTGATCTCTTCCGCATTGCCGATAATCATGGCGGTGGCCTGCAGATTTTCCGCTTTTTCCAAAAGCCAGCTATTGAGCAAAGCGGAGTTGGTGATTAATTCTTTTTCCACCTGGGCGTCGGTTTTTTCTGTCAACTGAGTATTGATATTTACATAGCTGTAAGAAGCTATTATGGCTAACAAGACCAAAGAGATGATTGAGAATCCAAGTACCATTTTCGTCGTAAGTTTCATCATTATATCCTCCTGTTTTCTAACGTTGCAATAGCTATGGCATGTACGATATCTGTAGCCAGTATATCAAACATCCATCAACAGGAGGTTAATCCTAGGTCAATAGCAGGTTAACCAAGGGTTAAATTTACGATCACCGGGAGACTGTGCCCTTGATGACTTCTGCAACCGACGCTTGTCAATCACTTTGTAGCCACATCTCTTTTTTTCAGCCATAGGACCGCAAACAAGGTGCAGACGACAAGATAGAAAATGCTGCTGAGAATAAACTGTTCCGTGCCGCACTGCATTCCTCCTCCGGGGTTGTTGGCACGCATGCCCAGGCATAAAAGGGAATATGGAAACCATACCCCGTAACCTTTGGCCAGCGCCGCCAACCCTGATATACCGCCGATCAGCGCGATTCCTACCGGTACGGCGAAGCTGCGGATTACCAGCGCTATACAGAGCTGGAGAGCGCAGATCACAGCCCCGCCGGCTACGCCGTACAGAAGCCATTCCGGAAGTTCCGGCGGAATCGGAGAGGTAAACCCGCAGAGTTTACCGGAAATAACGAATAAAATCCCGGTCCAGGCCTGGGTCAGCAGAACCATAACGGCTGCGGCGAGGAGTTTGGCTAAATAAATATGGAAAACCGGTATCGGAGCCGTCATTACAGCATTCCAATTGTAATTGCTATGTTCCAGGCGGCACAGATAGGAGCAGTAAACCCCTATGGTGGCGGGAAGAAAAAAATAGCAGGTGAAGATGGTGTGCTGCGACCACAGGCTATACCACTGATCCTGTAAAATGCTGATATTTTGCAGATAATTAAAGCTGCCCATGACTGCGGGCAGGATAGGAAGAAGCAAAAAAGCAAGCCAGACCGGGCTGTGACTCAGTTTCATCCTTTCCGCCCTGAGGGTTCGAAGCAACATATTCTACATCTCCTTTCGTATAAACAGCGCGCGGCCTATGCTATAAATCACGCCGAACATGATAAGCAGAGTGATAAACCCGGTCCAGTCAACCGGCACAAAATGAAAATTCGTAATCCGTGTCGCCCGGTCCCAGTCCATGCCCACCAACATAAGCACACCGTAATATCCCCAAAGGAGAAATTTTGCCAGGTTTTGAGGAAAATAGAGGATAAAAAGGCCGGCAAAACTGCCGATAATACCTATGCTAAAGGGAATCATCTGGTTTTTGATCAGCAGCGACAGGATCTGCTGTAAAAGAAGAATAGTCAGATTCACGGCGGTGGTGAAAAGCAGATAATAGCACAGCTTATCCAGCGGCACCTTTCCCTCAAATCCCATCGCGCATCCCACGGCGACAATAACAATAAGCTGCAGAAGAACTGTGGCGAGCATATACAACCCGCCGCATAAAAATTTAGCGGTAAATAGACGCCCGGCCGGCATAATGGTTGCAAGCAGTTTCAGCGTCTGCCCCTTGTGCTCAATATCACAAAGCCGCGACGCCACCACGGCCGCAATGATCGGCATCATGATGGAATTCAAGATCGGGAACTGGTACAAAAAGTACATCCAGCCCTGGGAAAGGTCGTGGGCGTCCATACTTTGAACTCCCCACAGCGACCACAGCATCTGCACGAAAATCAGGGCGGCGACGATGGCCCATATCCTTCGGCGGCGGATTTTATGAAATTCCATGGTAAAGGCCTTGATCATAAGCTCACCGCCGTTCCGGTCAACTCAAGGAAAATATCTTCAAGGCTTTTGCTCCGCTCTTCAATGCGCACCACCCCGATATTTCTTTCGTAAAGCCCGGCAATATGAGCAGCAAGCTCGTTATCGGAAAGCCGGGGCAGTAAAAGGTGATTCTCCTGCGTTAGGCAGGAAATGCCCTGCTCGGCCAATATTAGGGCCGCCGCCTGGTTATTCAGAGTACGGACAGCGATGCTGGGTCTGCTCCGGGCATGAAGGGTTGACAAACGCTCCTGAAAAACCAGTTCACCGCTACTGATGATTCCTACATAGGTGGCGATCTGGTCGATCTCACTGAGCAGATGACTGGATACCATAACCGTCATGCCATATTGTTGCGGCAAGGAGCAAATCAACTCGCGCATTTCCTGAATGCCCGCCGGGTCCAGGCCGTTGGTCGGCTCATCAAGAATCAAAAGCTTCGGGTTGCCCAACAGCGCGCTGGCAATCCCCAGGCGCTGCTTCATACCCATTGAATACTGCCCTACCCTTTTCCCCTTTTGATTCTCCAGCCGGACGATTTGCAGCACCCTGCTGATATCCTTAGCCGGCACCCCCTTGAGCGTACTGACGATCTGCAGATTTTCTGCCCCGGTCAAGTGCCCGTAATAACTGGGCGATTCGATCAGAGACCCCACGTCTTTCAGTATGGCCAGCCGATTGCGGCTGTCAACCTGTCTGCCGAACACGGTGATGGTTCCGGCTGTTGGTCGGGCCAGCCCCAGCAGCATTTTCATGGTGGTGGATTTGCCCGCGCCGTTTGGCCCCAGAAAGCCGTAAACCACGCCTTCCGGTACTTTAAGATCCAGATCCTTCACCCGCAGTACCTTGCCATACTGCTTGCAAAGGCCGGTTGTGGTGATAATATCGGACATTTTGATGTCCCCCCTTTTATCAAGATCAAGCTGAGAACATCATAACCGAGGCTTCTTAAATGAGCCTGTAGGCAAGCTTACATTTACCTTAATTTTGCATAAAAGCTCCGGATTTACGTTATAATGAGCGTGGTGATCCATATGAACGACATTTTTGACTGCAAGCTTCTGATTGTTGACGACGAACCGCAGCTGCGCCGGATGGTAAGTGAAATTCTGAACCGGGACGGCTTTAGAAAGCTGGTGACTGCTGCCGGCTGCAATGATGCGCGGCGGCTCTTCGCCGCGGAGAAGCCGGAGGGCATCATTCTGGACGTTGCTTTGCCGGACGGGGACGGCTTTTCCCTGATGCGCGAATTCCGCGCTGTATCGGCGGTTCCCGTACTGTTCCTTTCCGCCCGTGACGAAGATGAAAACCGTCTGCTCGGTCTGGGGCTGGGGGCGGACGATTATATCGTAAAGCCGTTTTTACCTCGCGAACTTACGCTGAGGCTGCGGGCGGTATTAAGCCGCGCCTATTTTCCGGTTGTGCTCAGGCAAACGGAAAAACCGGTTTTCCGCTTAGGAGAAACGGAAATCAACTTTAACAGCGGAACGGTATCAACCCCAACCGGTGCTCTTACCCTCACGGCCAAGGAATATGCGCTGCTGGAAAAGCTGTATGAAAACCGGGGAAATATCGTTACCGGCGACAGCTTATGCCGCGCGGCGTGGGGCGACGATCTCTACGGTTATGAGAATACCCTGATGGTGCATATTCGCCGCCTGCGCGAGAAGATTGAGCCCCAGCCATCGGCCCCGCGCTTTCTCCTTACCGTGCGGGGACTGGGTTATAAACTGATGGGAGCGGATAATCAATGAAAAGCATGGTGAAAATCCTCTTTCGCTATGTGCTTTCGGCCGCCGGAGTAGCCCTTATTCTACTCATAATCAATTTTGCGCTGTTGGCGGCATGGACGGTGCAGACGAGTAAAATAGCAGCACCGAAGGAATATAGTATTGTCCAGATTGCATCCGGCCTGACCCGATCAGGCGGCGTTTACACCCTTTCCGAATCCGCCGGCCGGGAGATCGAAAAGCGATATCAATGGGCCATGCTGCTGGATAATGCCGGCAATGTGATTTGGAGCAAAAATCTACCCGGCGATGTACCGCTTCATTACAGCGTTGCTGAGGTGGCAAGCTTTGTCCGTTGGTACTTAAACGACTATCCGGTAACTGCCTGGCGTCATCCGGACGGTCTTTTTGTGCTTGGCAGCAGCAAAGAAAGTACGTGGAAATATCCTATTGAAATGTCTCAAAAAGTGATGGACAATACCCTCTTATGGATTCCCGCTGTTTTGCTGTTAAACGGTATCGCAGCCGTGCTGCTGGCGTTGCTTTTCGGCATGCGCCTGTTTCGTTCTTTGAAGCCGCTGGCCCAGGGCATTGAGAATATGGCTGAAAAGCAGCCGGTGGAGCTTTCTACCCGCGGCCTCCTCGGCGACCTCGCCGCCGGGGTCAATAAAACTTCCACGCGGCTAATGGAGCAGGAGAGCGCTCTCCATAAACGGGACCATGCCCGCACAGCATGGATTGCCGGGGTCTCCCACGATATCCGCACTCCCCTTTCTCTGGTTATGGGTTACGCCAGCCAGTTGGAGGACGATCCCGAATTGCCGCCGGTTCAAAGAGATCAGGCGGGTATTATCCGCAGGCAGAGCGAACGTATAAAGACGCTGGTCAGTGACCTAAATCTTGCTTCCAAGCTGGAATATGATATGCAGCCCCTGCGCCGGAACCCCCTGATGCTGGCTGCACTCTTACGCGGCGTAGCCGCCGATTTTTTAAACAGCGGACTTGACAATAGCTATGTAATAGACCTAACCATAGATGAAAGCGCCCAAAAAGCTATGATCAGCGGCGATGAAGAGCTTTTGCGCCGGGCGGTTGCCAATTTGATGGCAAACAGCATTCACCATAATCCCAACGGCTGTGCGATAAAAATAATGTTGGAAGCAGGCTGGGGTAATTGTTCGCTTTCCGTTTCCGACAACGGCGTTGGTTTCCCGCCTGACCGGCTCAGCCGGCTGAACCATCCGCAAAATGCCGCCGAACTGCAAAATCATGGCTTAGGCCTTACCATCGTCCGGCAAATCGTTAAGGCTCATGGAGGAACTGCAGAATTTCGCAATCTGCCCGCGGGCGGTTGCCTGGTTGTACTCTGCTTGCCCGTATGCACTGCGGTAATAACTGCTCAGTAAAAGGCCTCTTTTCATCTCATTTCAGACATCTTTCGGGGATTAAATGCCGGTCGAATAAAAAACAATTGACAAATTGCCCTCCAGCGGCTAAGATGAACTTGATAATTATTATCAATTACATATTAAGCTTTAAACCTATTTTTTTATGTTTGCAGTTAGCTATTCCTAACAATGAGGCGGAGGTGAAATCAATGGAGACTCTTATTCTGCTGGCCATTGGACTGCTGGCTTTGATTATTCTTGCTGCCCACGTCAGAAAAATAATCCGCCTTTCCCAAAACGATGGTAAAGGAGACGCTTGCGCGAGCTGTGGAAAGTGTTCAAGTTCATGTAAAGAATGGACCGTTTCTATTGAAAACATAAATCCAGAACAGCATCCGCCCGGGCAAAAAAAATCTTAAAGGGCTGGCCACCGGTCAGGGCATGACCGGATAAGTGAAAGAAATTCTGAAGCATTTACGGAGGTGAAAGGTATGAAACGCACATTAAAGGAACTTTCCCCCGGGGAGAGAGGACGCATCAAAACCATTACCGGCAATGGCAGCATCCGCCGTCGCATCGTTGATATGGGGCTGGTGCCGGGCACCGATCTGATTATGGAACGGTACGCCCCTCTGGGTGATCCGGTGGAGATAAAGAGCCAGGGATTTCATTTGTCTCTGCGCAAAGAAGAAGCTGACACCATCATCCTGGAATAAACTGGAGGGAGGAAATCGAAATGAAAACCAAGAATTTGGTCATAGCCCTGGCCGGCAATCCCAACGCTGGGAAAACCACCATATTCAACGCTATGACCGGCGCCCGGCAACATGTGGGCAACTATCCCGGTGTAACCGTAGAAAGAAAAGAAGGCCGGGTGAAATATAAAGATTATGACATCACTGTGATTGACTTGCCTGGGACCTACGGTCTTTCAGCCTATTCGCCCGACGAGGTGGTAGCCCGGCAAGTAATCATTGAAGAAAAGCCTGATATTGTAGTCAATATTCTTGATGCTTCCAATCTGGAGCGCAACCTTTATCTCACCCTGCAATTAAAAGAATTGGGGGTGCCGCTGGTTCTAGCCCTTAATATGGCCGATGTAGCAGAGAAAAACGCCGTCAAAATCAACTATTCTTTGCTGGCCCAGCTTTTGGGAGCGCCGGTGGTACGCTGCGTGGGGAATAAGAACGAAGGCATAAGCGATATTTTGGAGGCAGTGGTTAACCGTTATCGTGGACAAGGCAATATAAAAGAAAGACAAATGCGTTACGGTCAGGCGATTGAAGCCGAGTTGTCGCTCCTGCAGGAGAAAATCAACTGGGGCGGAGCTCCGGCCCAGGAAATCGCGGCTGGGGCTGAAACTTATTCATCGCTGGCTTCGCCCCTTACTTCCCTGCCCTTGCGCTGGGTGCTGGTCAAGCTGTTGGAAAACGATCAGGAAGTAAGCCGGCAGTTGGCTGCTGTTCAGGACGGCCAAGCCATAATTGACGGAGTTGCCCAGAGCCAGCAGCGATTAAAAGGTATCCTGGATATGGAATTGGAAATAGCCCTGGTGGAAGACCGCTACGCCTTTATTCGCGGCATCTGCCGGGAGGCCTGCGAACGGGGCGCCCTGGACCGGGTAAGCGTAACCGAAAAAATTGATAATATCCTTTTGAACCGAGTGTTAGGCCTGCCTATTTTTTTGGGTATGATGTGGCTTCTTTTTCAATTGACTTTTACTTTGGGCGCGCCCTTCATGGATTGGATCGACGTCGGGGTTTCCTCCCTGGGGGACTGGGTGAATGCTAATATGGCCGACGGCATGCTGCGTTCCCTGCTGGTGGACGGCATCATCGGCGGCGTAGGCGGAGTAATCGTTTTCTTACCCAATATTATACTTTTGTTCCTGGGCATCGCTCTTTTGGAGGACACCGGCTATATGGCCCGGGCCGCCTTTGTAATGGACCGGGTCATGCATAAAGTGGGACTGCACGGAAAATCCTTCGTTCCCATGCTGATCGGCTTCGGCTGCGGGGTTCCGGCATTGATGGCCACCCGTTCTCTGGAAAACCCCCGTGACCGGCTGACTACCATGCTGGTTACTCCTCTGATGAGCTGCGGCGCCCGGCTACCGGTTTACAGTCTGCTGATAGCGGCTTTTTTCCCGGCTTATCTGGGAGGGAATATACTCTTTTCCATATATATACTCGGCATCCTGCTGGCTATCCTCATGGCCAAGGTATTTCGGGCCTGGCTATTGCCGGGTGAAGCTGAACCTTTTGTCATGGAACTGCCCACCTACCAAATGCCCACTTTAAAAAGCATTCTCATCCATATGTGGGAACGGGCCTGGCTGTATCTGAAAAAAGCCGGAACCATTATTCTGGCCATTTCCATATTGATGTGGGGCCTTCTTACCTTCCCCACCGTGGACAACCAGGGAGCGGAATGGGAAAATGCCACGGTTCAGCTGGAAAACAGCTATGCCGGCCAGATTGGTAAAGCTATAGAACCGGTGTTCCGTCCGCTGGGCTTCGACTGGAAGACCAGTGTAGCCCTGCTTGCCGGCTTTGGCGCCAAGGAAGTGGTGGTAAGTACTCTGGGCACCCTTTACAGCATAGAGGACGAGGAAGGTTTAGCCGAAGAGACTGAGGAAACGGTGAGCGGATTCGCCGAAAGAGCCCGAAATCAGTCGGGTTATACTCCGCTGGTAGCCTATGTGCTGATGGTATTCACCCTGATCTACGTTCCCTGCATGGCTTTTATTGCCGTGCTGAAGCGTGAATCCAACAGCTGGAAATGGCCGTTTTTTACCATAGGCTATACATTGGTATTGGCCTGGGTGGTCTCCTTCATAGTCTATCGGGGCGGTCTCTTCTTGGGAATCGGAATATAAATATAGGGGGTCCTGATTATAACTGAGCAAATCAAATAACTGACACGATCAACGGCTGCCCGCCACCTGCCGCCAAGACCGGAGCAAGTGGAACAAAGGGCAGCCGTTCTGCCTTAAATACTCCCAACTAATTGTTGGCAATGCTGACCGAACCATCCAGCAGTCATAAAACTAATACCATTTCTATTCGAAATAGCACATAAATTTCTTTGTGAAGCAAGCCTTTTTCTACATAAACTTCATTGCAATTCATAATCATCACTCCCGGCAGGATTATATTGAGAAGGTGCCTGTCGGCAGATGTTTTCGCCAAACTTTGGTGTCATTTGGAGCATGATTAGCGGTTCGGAGCAGAAACGCCCATAGAGCTATGCTATAATGTGGACAAGTTAGCCTAGGCTAACTTGTCCACATGGGGGGTTACATCTGGCGCTTTCCAATATGCTGCGCCTGTGAGCTGGCGAAACTTTCGCCTAATCATAGGCCCCATAGAGAGTCGCACCGCCGGCGGCATGGTTCTGCCCTTTGACGGTACAGGTGGTACGGGGAAACAGAGCCCCTTCCCTGCTTCCCGAATACCGCCAGAATGCAGCGGGCCGGCTTCTTAAAGATGAGTTTTAAGCCGTAAAGTCGGCGGAAGCAGTGAAGGCTCCCCATTTATCGGTAATGGGAAAGGAGAGGTAACAATGAAGAGCAAAAGATGGTTCAGCTGGTTTATGATCATGGCGTTCGCGCTGTGCTTCATGTTTCCCTCCCCGGCGCTGACGGCCGGGGAGGGAGAGATAACGGAGCCTCCCAGCGTCATGTCCGTTGCCGGAGCGGTGTATGAAGAACCCGGCGCAGTTCTGAATCTCGGGGAGTTAGCCGGAAGATCAAGCCCGGCAGGCCCCATATCCGTTGCCCAGTCAGTGTATGGTTTCGTCTACGGCGACGGCTCGGAGATGAACCCCTACCAGATTGAGACTGCGGAGCAACTGGAGCTGGTGCGCCAACATTTGGACAAGCATTTTAAGCTGATGAATGATATCAGCCTTAGCGGCTATGCCAACTGGGAACCCATCGGCGTCCTTGACCCGAATATGTTCGGCAACGGCGGTCATAGCGCTATTGCCTTTTCCGGCAGCTTTGACGGCAATAACAAGACTATCTCCAACCTGAGGATCAATCAGCCGGAAGACGTGGGAGTGGGCTTGTTCGGTACGGTGTCCGCCGACGCCGCGATTAAAAACCTGACCGTGGAAAATGCCTCGGTTACCAGCTACTGGTGTGCAGGAGGCATCATCGGTTTAAACTTCGGCACGGCGGAAAAACTGACGCTTACAGGTGAAAATACGATCTCCGGCTTCAATTGCATCGGCGGCATTATTGGCGGACACCAAGATGGAAGCGTTAAGAACGGCACGGTGGAAGATGCAACGATTAACGTGCTGGGCGACAACGACTTCTCCAGCGGGCCTATTATCCAGGCCGATGTGGCCGAATGCGGCGGTCTGATCATAGGCGGCGCTTTTGGCGGCAGCATTGAGAGTTGCACCGCCCGGGGCGAGATAATTGCCCTGGGCAACGAGCCCGTTGGCCTGGGCGGCATAGGCGGCTGCCTCGAATATATGGAAAGCATAACGGGATGCACGGCGGACGTGACCATCACCGCGCCTAATTCGGCTCACGCGGTCGGCGGCTTATGCGGTTACGCGGGCACCGGGAACACAGCGCAGCCCGCCCTCATTACAAATTGCTCGGCCCAGTTTGTAATGAACACGGCCAACGCCACCCACATCGGCGGGCTGGTAGGCACCGGGCTCTACTATATGGGAATGGAGACCGTGTTTTCCATCAGCGATTGCCAGGCCCAAGGTCAAATAAACGATGCGATCACTCCGGGTACGATTGCCGGACGCGCCGAGAACTGCACCATCACGAACTGCACCTCCAACGTCCTGATCGACGGCGAGCCGGGTACAGCCGAGATCGGAACGACCGAACGGATGTACGAGAGCGCGGATCAGCCGGAAGGTTTTGAGGATCTTTCCGCTTGGGCCAACAACGGCAGCGGCAGCTTTGAATCGGTTGTCAATTACGTATACGACGAAGCTCTAAGCCACGTGTGGAATGCCGCAGCTTCCTCCCAGATGGCACAAATGATGGCGGGGATGTTTGGCGTGGAGGTCACTGACGGCCCATCTCTAAAGGCCATGTTTGCCAATATGGCATCAGTTCCGGCAAATGACGGTACGCCGATCCACCAGATTAAATTTGGTTACGATTACAAGACCATCAATTTTTGTGGCCAGGCCGACAATGTCATTGAATCCCATCCTTACAAATTTGTGGAGATCAACGACCATCTGGGAATGCTGACCGGAGAGGATGTCTACGTATTCAAGGCGGATGACGCTGCGGGTGTGCTGACCTATATGGCGATGCTCAAACCCGGCTTTGACCTGGGTATGGATGAGGCCACCATGCCCGCCCACTTCCACTTCTACTATGCCGCGGCCAAGGATGCGCTGGGCACTTACCAACCGGACAGCGTGACGCTCAGCGCTTGGATGCCGACCATGCTCCAGATGGGCGATGAATTCAGTACGGCGGATAAGACGGCTCTGCTCGAATGCCTGTTTGGCATTTATGGAAGTTCCGACGACGACGGCGGCGGTGGAGGCGGCGGCAGTTCAAGCCAGGCAGTACGCTCCACCAGCGGGACGGCAACACTGACTCCCGGCCACGGCGGCACTGTCAGCCTGGGTAACGAAGCCACTATTGTCATACCGGCCAACGCCCTGAAGGGAACCGACAAAGTAGAAATAAAAATAAAGAAAGTCAGTCAACCGCCGGCCGCACCGGCAGGCTTCAAACTGGCCGGGACGGTATACCAATTCAGCGTGGATGGCGCGGACAGCTACAGCTTTGCCAGAGACGTGACCCTGAAAATTAGCTTTGACCCGGATCTAATCGCCCCCGGCGAGACGCCCACGCTGCAATACTACGACCAAACCCGGGACCAGTGGGTGGACATCGGCGGGTCGGTTTCCGGTAATCTGGTGATCGCCTCGGTGGATCACTTCACCCAATTTGCCGTAATGGCAGCCGTAAAAGAAGCCGAGGAGGAAAAAACGCAGCCGTCGCCGGAAGTCTCCGGGAAAGCCTTTAACGACATCACCGGCCACTGGGCTTTCGGCAACATTAGGAAGCTGGTGGAGCTGAACGCTATTAGCGGCTATCCCGACGGCAGTTTCAGACCCGACAGCAGCATCACCAGAGCTGAATTTGCCACCGTGCTGGCCCAAGCATTCAAGCTGGCGCCCCAGGACGGCGGCAGAACCTTCGCCGATACGGCCGATCACTGGGCCCGCAACTACATTGCCGCCCTGGTCGCCGAAGGAATTGTCGGCGGATATGACGCCAGCACCTTCGCCCCCGACGACCTGATCACCCGCGAGCAGATGGCGGTAATGATCGCCAAGGCAGCCGGTCTTTCCCCGGCAGCAGAAGAGACCTCCTTTGCCGACCGCGGCAGTATTTCCGCATGGGCCCGGGAAGCCCTGGCCGCCGTGGTGAAGAATGGGATCATGACGGGATACCCCGACAATACCGTACGGCCCCAGGCCAACGCCACCAGGGCGGAAGCGACGACCGTCATTGTGCAGGCCTTAAACTAAGGAGAATATCATTGGTTTTTGAACGGGCGGCCGCTGTAAGCCGCCCGTTTCTTAAAATAAAGGGAATTCAGCGATGGGTACTTCCGGAATATTTGCCGCCCATGAGTCGGCGGCAGGTTCGCTCAATCATATGCACATAGAGAGCCGCACCGACAGCAGCATGGTTCTGCACATCGACTGTGCCGACGGTACGGGAAGGGTAAGGGTCTATTCCCTGTTTCCCGGAGTACTGCTTGGTTTTAATGATTTTACCGCCAGCTCCGTTACTTCTTACGGGGGAGAGATCACCGACGGTCTCAAGCTTAACTACTGTGCGGAAGGACGCTGCGAAGTACGGATATCCGACAGTCTTTGCTTATTTCTGGGACCAGGAGATTTGAGCATTGACACCCGGGAGGCCAAAGACCTTTTTTCCTTTCCCAGCAGGCGTTATCATGGGGTGGAGCTTTTCTTTCACCGGACGGCGCTGCAGGAAAGGGCTCCCCAGCTGTTTCGCGATATGGGCATTGATGTGTGCGCTATCGGCAAAAAATTCTGTCCCGCCCGCCAGGGTTTTATTGCCCCAGCACCGGAAAAGATAAAGAATATTTTCATGGCCATGAACAGCCCGCCGCTCGAATGTGAGCTTAATTATTACCGCATTAAGGCAGTCGAGCTTTTGCTGCTGCTCAGTTTTATGGATTTCCCCGCCGAAAACAAACGCCGTACTTTTTTTACCAGGGGACAGATGGAAATTGCCAAGCAGGTGATGGCAACCATCACCCAGGACTTGAGCAGGCACTATTCCATAGAAAAGCTGGCGGAGAATTACGGCATCAGCCCCACTTCGCTCAAAAAATACTTTCGGGGCGTCTATGGCAAGAGCATATCGGCCTATCTGCTTGAATCCCGTATGTCCGCTGCCGCAGCTGCTTTGCAAGAGACCCGGCGGACGATAGCTGATATCGCAGCGGCAGTCGGCTATGAAAACGCCAGTAAATTTGCGGCGGCCTTTAAGGCGGCCACCGGGCAGAATCCACTGGAATACCGGCGTAAATACCGCTGCGGAATGTGAATGGCTGTTGATTCACACGCCTTACTGCCCTGCTTTATAAGATTATTGATTAATTGCAATGAAAACAGTCGTTAATCTGCACCCTTAATTGCGAGTATAACGAGCATCAGTTATCCTCGAAGAGGGCGACTATTTTCGTATTAGCACCTCTGTGTTATAATAGACAAATTATAGCCTAGGCTGGGGTCGCTAAGCTGATATAGCCGGGCCGGAAAATGATAAACAGGGGTGTGGAGATAGTTATGGACACTGATAAGATCATTAATTTTTTTGCTCGGGATAGGTATGCCGCCCTTGCCGGTATAAAAATCCTCCGGGTTGAACCGGGCTATGCCATGGTGGAGATGGAGATTGAGGACAAACATTTAAATGCGGCTGATATTATCCAGGGTGGAGCCATATTTACTATGGCGGATTTTGCCTTTGCCGTAGCTTCCAATGCCGGCGGGCAGGTTACCTTAAGTGTAAATGCCAATATAACTTATTTCAAATCGGCAACGGGCAGAAAACTTATTGCCGAAGCCCAAGAAGTTTCCGGAGATAATAAACTTATCGGTTATAATGTCGATGTAACGGATGAAAATAACGATTTGACCGCCCGCATCAGCATAATGGGTTATCGGAAAAAAGAACGAATGCCGTTCTGAGTATATATTCCGATCCAATGGGAACAGATATGAATATATCAGGACTTGGAAGCCTTTAAGCAGTTTCGCCTGCATATTGGATAGTTCATTACTAAGTCTGCATTCCCTACAGCGTCTATGTCTTCCTAATTATATAACGCTTTCCATCTGCCTTATCAGCGGGCTACAGCCCCCTGATCCCCCCGGCGGTCGGCTATCGGTGATTATTGTTTCACCTTGACCCGGGCGTTTTCCTTTAATTCCAGACTGGCATCTTTGATAATCTGATCACCTTTTTTAAGTCCTTTTATGATTTCCAGGTTGCTGCTGTCGCTCAAACCGGTTTGAATGTAGCGGTGGTGGACCCGGCCATCGGTTATCAGCATTACTTGTTTGCGATTATCGGGAGTGGTTAATACTGATTCCCGGGGGATTATCAGGATATTTTTTTTCTCCACGGTCTGTATACTCACCCGGGTCTCGTAACCGGGTTTGAGGTTGGCGGTTTCATTCAGCGTAATGATTACCGGTACCCGGCGTTGGATGACTCCCAGGGCGGATTGTTTCTCCTCCGCTTCCGGGTAAATTTTAGTCACTGCTCCGGTAATGATTTTTTCGCCCAGGACCGGAGCAGTTATTTTAACCTTCTGACCCAGTGTCACTTCCGCCAGATCATCACTTAATATATCGGCTTTTATCTCCAGTTTATTGGTTTGAGCCACCCGGGCCAGGACTGCAGCAGCTAAAACCACCTGTCCCGTTTTTACCGGCAGTTGGGTCAAGGTGCCGTCAACCGGGCTTTTTATCTCCAATTGCTCCTGCTTTTGCGCCAGATTATTGAGCAGTTGTTGATTTATTGCTGCCTGCTGCCGGGCTGCGTTTAAATTCTGCACCTGCTGCTGATAATCTTTCTGGTATTTATCCCGGAGTAAAAGGGTAGCATCATATTGCGCCTGGCTCACCGCTCCGGCGGCCAGTAATTTTTCCATACGCTCCAGATCTTTTTGGGTATTATTAAGGTCCAGCTGACTGCCGGCAACGCCGGATTCCGCCGCCGCCACCGCAGCTTCTGCCTGGGTCAGCTGCAGCCGGGCCTGATCGCTCTCCACCGCTATACCGGTATTGATCAGGGTCATAAGAACCTGTCCCCTCTTGACCGGTTCGCCGATGGCAGTCATAATTTTTTCCACTCTGCCCCCCTGATCGGAATATAAATCGAAAGCTGATGCGGATTGGACATAACCTGTATCCACCACGGTCTTTAGTATATCCCCTGCTTCGATTTTGACGATTTCCACCTCTGTCCCCCCGGCAGCATTTAAATAATAAATCACTGCAGCCAGAGCTACTAATGCGCCTATTATCCAGTAAACCCTTTTCCCTGCCTTCATAACCAGCCCCTCCATTTTAATCAGTATTCTTTAAACTCTCCACCAGATCAATCTTTTTAAGTCCCTTCAAAGCCAGACGATGAGCCAGCATAGTGAACACTATCCCTCCCACCGCAGCCAAAACATAGGTAAGGGGATAAATAACTACCGGAAGCGTATATAAATCGGTATTAACTGATTGTACGTAGGCTGCGGCCATTAAACGTCCGAAGGGCAGACCCAGCAGAATTCCCACCAGACATTGCAGGATAATTTCCTTCAGCAGTAATCCCGACACTTCTCCATTGGTAAAACCGAGTACTCTTAATGTCGCAATTTCCCGCTGCCGTTCGGCAAAACTTATGACCGACGAATTAAATACGATAGCCAATCCCAAAACCACAGCAAAAATCACCATGAGGGAAACCGCGTAGAGAACACTGCCCATGTTTTTCCCGAAGTTGGCAAGTTCCTTTTGCCGGCTCTGCACAGCGGCAACATTCAGCATTTGGTTGATTTCTTTCTCCACCGCGCCTATTTGGCCAGGATACACTTTTATCATAACTGCGGAGATAACATTGCGTTCCTGTAATAAACGGTTGGCGGATTCCAATCCGATGAAGGAGCCTCCTCCGATCAATTGCCGGTTTACACCCACAATTTTTATAGTAGCATGATGAGTGGGACCCGCAGAGAGCAGGGTTTCCACTTCTATCTCCGCCCCCGCTGCAACTCCCAGCTTGCGAGCGGTTCTCTCATTAATGATAACCCCGTCATCAGGAATTCCCAAGGGTTTTCCGGATGCGCTCAATATTTTTTTCATGCTGGTTCCCGGTCCATAAGCCAGCAGGGCATCATCTTCATTTTTCCCCCGGTAATACATCTTTACCGGCACCTCCAGGAGCGGTTCCACCTTATTGACACCGTCGATCCGGCTAATGTTGTTAAGTTCGCCGGCTTTAGTCAAAGATTCAAAACGTACTAACAAATCATAATTCTGTTCGTCATAAAAATGTTTTTGCATCAGATAGTGTACGGAATCATTAGTGAAAAAGGCTACCACCAGGAGCCCCACCGCGAAGACTACCCCCACCAGGGTAAGAATAAATCGTCCCCGGTTGCGGCTGATGCTGCGCAAACTCATTTTCCATCCCGAGCCCAGCCGCTGCCACAGAGCCGGCCAGTATTCTACTATACTTCTGCCGCTGCTGCGGGGCGGCTCCGAACGCATAGCTTCAGCCGGATTTAAGTGCAAAATGCCGCGGCAAGAGGTCCAGCCGGCTGCGACCCCCACCCCCAAACTTAAACCCAGACCATATAGGATAGCTTTTAAGTTATAACCTTTTAGTCCCTGGGGCAGGTTGAAATACTGGGCATAAGTATCGGAAATAACTCCCGACAGGAGCAGTCCCATGAGGATACCGGCCATTGCTCCGATCAAGGCTACCGTTACCCCATAGGAGATATAATGAAACATTATCTGCTTATTATTGTAACCCAGAGCCTGCATTACTCCGATTTGGGCGCGCTGAATCCTCACCATACGGCGCTGGATAACGAACTGAATAGCGGCGGCAACAGCTAAAAACATTACCGGCAGCACCGTCGATACCGAGCGCAGCCCGTCCAGTTCCGACTGCAGCACCGCATGGCTGAGCTGATCCTTACGGGGATAAGAAGCCAGGTTGCCGTAAGGTTTGAGAATATCTTTTATATCTGCTACCGCCTGATCTTGATCAGCTCCGGGAGTGAATTCAATCAGTACCTGGTTTATCTCTCCCGCCATGCCTAATATCTGCTGGGCCGGTTTATTTTCCAGCATAAAAACCCCGAAATTTTCAGGATCAGGCATAAGAGCGGCACTGTCTTTCATGGGATAAATGAATTCGGGACTGGTAGCGGAGCCAATCACATTTAAGAATACTTTACGGTTGTTGACAATGATCGCCACCCTATCCCCCGCTGATAAATGGTGGGCGGCGGAAAACTGCGGGTCCAACAGCACCTCGTTCCCGCTCCCTGGTCCTGATGCGGCAAACATAGTGCCCTTAAGCAAGGTAAGACGGTTTAATTCATTTTCCATCGGCATGGTGAAACTGACCAGGCGTATCGTACCCCGTTCATTATCATCCTTTATCAGGGGCACATCCTGCTGGATCCTTCCGGTTACCCTCTTAATTCCGGGTATAACCGCAATTTGTCTGGTTATTCCCTCCGGGGCCTTTACTACCTGAAAATAATAATCGGCAAAATTGTTTTCCCGGTAGTATTGCTGTTGGGTAGTGCTGAGGTTAAAATAGCTGGTACTCATGGCGGTATAAACCGTTATACCTACCATAATTACTGCTGCCACGGCCAAAAATTGTCCTTTATTATTTTTAACGTAGCGTCCTAATCTTCTGGCAAGGATAAGGTTCATTACCATGCAATCCCTTCCGGTGACAAGGGGCTTTCGTTGGCAATGACAGCGGCGATTTCTCCGCTGCTCATTTTAACTACCCGGTCGGCCATAGCACCTATCGCGGCGTTATGAGTGATCAGTACCACTGTGCAGCCGGCGCTGCGGTTGATTTTTCTGAGCAGGGAGAGAATATTGACTCCGGTTTTGTAGTCCAGAGCTCCGGTGGGTTCGTCGCATAACAAAAAGCGGGGATTTTTAACTATGGCCCGGGCAATGGCCACTCGCTGCTGTTCTCCTCCGCTCATCTGGGCCGGGAAATGATCCATTCTCTCCTTAAGTCCTACCTCATCCAGACACTCCTCCACCGATAAAGGATTTTTTACCAGCCGGGCGGCCAGTTCCACATTTTCCCGGGCGGTGAGGTCGGGAATCAAATTATAGAATTGGAAGACAAATCCCACTTCACTGCGCCGGTAAGCGGTCAGGATTTCATCATCGGCGGCGTTAAGAAGCTTGTCTCCAAAAGCGATTTCTCCACTGCTGGCCCTATCCATGCCTCCTATAATATTAAGCAGGGTGCTTTTACCGGATCCGCTGGGTCCCAGAATAACCAGCAGTTCTCCCTGGTACAGGTCGAGTGAGGTTGCTTTTAATGCCGGAACCTTCACTTCTCCCATATCATAGGTCTTGCTGATAGCGGTCAAACTCATTATTATAGTCTGTTCCATGGCTTCCATCCCTGCTGATAGTTTTTGTTCTGTACTTTTCTATTTTCTCTCTTTAGCTTTAAAGTTTCCACAGAAAAAAGAACTTTCCTGCATTTCTCCAGGTTCAGAAATTGGGATAAAAGAAACCGGGTTATACCTTTTGGCAGCGGAATCAATATTAATAAGCGTAGGGTAAGCATTTGTTAATATCGGGGGCAGGAGCCGAGTTGTCCACTTCCGCAGTCTTCGCAGCTAGAATGTGCGGTTTTACAGAACCCTATGCTTGCTTCTGCTTACCGCCGAGGGTAAGATATAAATGGGGGTGAGCGCATGCCCGACTCAACCGGACTCAGGGAAATCTTCTGTAAATCTGCCTTAAACAAGACCGGGATTCCCGGCTACCAATATTGTCTGAATCCCTATGGGGGATGCCTGCACCGGTGCAGCTACTGCTATGCTTCTTTTATGTGCCGGTTTACCGGCCATAAAGAGTCCTGGGGGAATTTCCTGGATGTTAAGGTGAACTTTCCGGAGGTCTTGAAGAAACAACTCTCCGGCCGGGTCAGGAAAGAGGGGCGGGTCATACTGGGCACGGTGACCGACGCCTATCAGCCGGCCGAAGCCCGTTACGGAATTACTCGTAAAAGTCTGGAGATCCTGGCTGCTTATCCTTCCCTGGAAGTCCATCTGCTGACTAAATCCGACCTGGTAGCGAGAGACCTTGATATCCTGCAGCAGCTCCAAAATTGCCAGGTGGGATTCACTATTACCAGCCTGAATGAAAAAGCGGCCCGCATCTTGGAATCAGGAGCTTCGTCACCGCAGTCGCGTCTTACCGCCGCCCGTCAATTGATCAGGGCCGGAATCCGGGTGTGGGTGTTCATTGCCCCGCTCCTGCCCGGCATCTCCGACAGCGAAGCGGCTCTCAACTCGCTGTTTGCTTCCTTGGCCCAGGCCGGAGTGCAGGAGATCCTGATCGACAGCTTAAACCCCTACCCGGCGGTGGTGCATCGTCTTAAAAGCGCCTACCGCGATTCCTTTCCCCAATTGCTCCCGGAACTGGAGTCCTACTTATATCAGAGAGAATTCTATACGGATCGGATAAAAGCGCGGGTCGAAGGCATCGCCCGGTCATATGGCTGCCGCCCGGAGTTTCTTTAATGATTTTCCAGGGTATGGCCGGTGATTTTTTATGATGGTCCGCTGAGGGGATATTCCTTGGGCTACCCTTTTTACTGGTTATATAGTCCAGCGGAAGGGAAAGCCGACCGTATGGGGCGAAAAGAGAATCTTGGTTAAGGGTGTACCACTGATGTTTTCTGCTCAAGCTCCAATAAGTATTGTTTCATGGAAAGACCGCCGGCATAGCCGGTTAAGCTGCCGTCATGGCCTACGACACGATGACAGGGAACAATTATAGAAATGGGGTTGCGTTTATTCGCCATACCAACGGCCCGTACCGCTTTCGGCTTTCCAATCTGTAGGGCAATTTCTTTATAGCTTCGGGTTTCACCCAGCGCTATGGTTTGTAAGGCTTGCCATACGGATTGTTGGAACTCGGTACCGGAGAAAGATAACGGCAAAGTAAAATCGGTGCGCTGACCGGCAAAATACTCTCTAAGCTGTGCCGCCGCTTTTTGGATCAGAGGGGTTTGAGCCATCTCCAATCCCATACGGTTGTCATCGCCAAAAAACACATTAGATATAGCGCCGTCAGTCTCGGCAATTGCGATTACCCCAACGGGATAATCATAATACCATATGCTTTTCACAAGTGCTTCTCCCCTTTTCAATCATTTTTGACTCCGACTCCATACTTTTTCAGCGCTGCTCCTGTATGTCTGTCTGCTGGTATAGCAGTCTTCTTTGTTTACCAGCAAATTTTCTGCAAAAAGAACATTTTTTCAAAAATTCCTTCTTTCATTATACATGAAACGTTTTTCCAGAAGGGCTATCCCTTAACACGGCTTTTTCGATTTTTCTTTATATAATTGGTGATCCGCATCTATTAAGGCATCAGATACTTTATCATAGTCGCTGAATGAAACGACGCTGGTGCTTATTCCGGTTACCTCTTCATAGGCAGCAGTATAGGATCTGAATGCTTCCCTTATATTTTCCAATTTCTGAATCAGCTCATCTTTTCCTCCATAATAGATAATCGCGAATTCATCTCCGCCCCAGCGACTGACTATGTGTTTATCAAGCTCAAAGGTCTCCTGTAAAAGAGCGGACAGTTCTTTGAGCACTTCATCACCAACATAGTGTCCGAATTTATCGTTCACCTTTTTGAAATTGTCAAGGTCGAGAATAGCCAGATGGATTGACTCATTACTGCCTCCAACGGCTTCCTCTATTGCTTGGTTAAACATTCTTCGATTATAGAGGCCGGTCAATTCATCAAATTTGGCCAAAGCGTCCAGCCTTTGATTTACCTTTTCATATTCATTGACAAATCGCAAAATGATAAGGAACGATGCCAATAACAACAGAGGGATCTGAATCATCCGGTCGACAAACTGGTTCCATCTTGTATAAACACTGATCATTCCCGGGCAATAATACTCCAGAGCATGCATCGCCATAAAAACAACAATCAGCGTGGAAACCAAAAAGAGCCGTCTCCAGCCATTGAAAAGATAAGTCGTCACTATCAAAAGCAAAAAAGTATAGCCTATGGCATTGTTATTGCTTCCGCCTGAATCAGCAAACGCAAATGGCAGAAAAATGCAAATTACAAATAAAAATATCCCAAACATCATATGGATTCTGTATCTTTTATTATTTGAAAATATGAGAGCAACGATGGCTATAAAAAAAAGTACGATCCATTTCAGATTTGACCACATGGGAAAAGCAGAAATATGATTGCCAATAATACAGAAAAGCGACAGACTTGCTCCTAAAAGTAGAATTACTCTGTACAAACGCAGTTGAATATCCGATTGTTTCATATTACCCTCTCTAATAAACTGAACACCTGAGCCCAGATTACGAGACTATCTCTTCGAAGTTCGGCATAAGCCCACATTTATCCCCTATTTTCTCTTAAGCAGACAACGTCTCCACATGTATTAAGGATACAAAAAAGTGCCGCTTGACACCAGTCTCTGCTGAAGGCAAGCATGTGCCTTTACTCCGAAGCTTCTTTATTTTTTTAAAACGCCTCGTTAATAATAGGGATTTATTTAAAATATTCAAAGGCAGGTCCAGTTCGTTTATTAGTCTTGTTCCCAGAATCACTATATCAAGTATATCAAAGTCCGCAGCTTTATCTATATAAACATAAAACTACTTCGGTTGGTCCTATTATTTTCTATAAATCTGTATCCCCGCGTCAATAAAGCTGGTGTGAGTGGACAATTACTGGCTCCGCCCCGTAGGGGCTGATCGCGACATGGCGGTTCTGTTTCAGTTGTTAGCAGTTATTGGCATGAAGTGCGGCTAATTAGTGGAGAATCAATAGGTGAAAATTCGGTACGTGCTTGAAGCCGCTTAAAATGGCGGCACAGCTATAGGCGTCCAGAGCCACAAAACCTTTAATCATTTACTTTATCCTTTTGACACATTGGTAAGCGGCTGCTATGGCGCCGGGTACACCGCCGATCTGCGTCGCCCAGCAAGAGCCGGTATATAGGTTTCTCACCGGTGTTTCTATGTTCACGCTCATAATGTTCTTAAAGAACTTCTTCTTAGGGTTCCAGCTCCATGCGGAAGTTGCTCCATCGGTATTGTGGGTGAATCTTTCATAAGTCAAGGGGGTGGCGGTTCAATACATTCCTTTTTGCTGTTACTGTACATCTGTTCAATCTTTACCAATCATGGATACAAGACAGAAGAAAGCTGGCATTGTTGTCCTCGGCGTTGCGCTTATTGCCATAAAGCTCAATCCTTTCTATTGATTTGGAACATCGGCAAGGCGGAAGAGCTATCAATATTTCAAAACATTATGCTATAATCGCACTGTGTAGTTAATAATTATCTAAAGGGAATAAAAAAGAATGATTACCAGAGAACAATTGGAAAAAAATCAAGTATTCATCTATGCTCTAGTTTTAATGCTTGCTGCGGGAATCGGCTTGCTATGGCCGGAATTCACCTCCCGTTTAGATCGTGCCATTTCTCTGGTGCTGGCAGTCTTGATGTACGGAATGTTTTCTCAAATACCATTTTTTCGTATAAAAGAAGCGCTGTCAACGAGAAGCTAATTTTGGTTGCCACACCCTTGCTCTTTGTCACGCAAATGCTTTTTCTGCCTATTTATCTATGGCTATTTATGGGCGTACAAGCGGCGGAAATTGTGAGTATAGAACCGTTTCTCGAAGCATTCTTAAGCATTATAGTTATTCCTTTAATGCTTGCTCTATTTACGCAATGGTGGGCGAAGCGGCAAACACTGGGAAAACATCTTCTTGAGGCCAGCGCCTGGCTTCCTGTGCCATTTATGGCGCTGACGCTTCTGGTGATCGTGGCGTCGCAAATCGGTAAACTGTACCATTTATTTGATTTTATTCTCCAAGTTATTCCTATCTATATAGCCTACATGGCTATTACGCCACTGATTGCACGTGTAATCTCTACTATATTCCGTTTAGATACCGGAGCCGGACGGGCACTAATCTTTAGCGGCGGAACCCGCAACTCTCTAGTGGTCCTTCCCTTTGCCCTGGCTCTGCCTGAACCTCTGAACGGGCTGGTAGCCGCTGTCATCGTCACCCAAACCATTGTAGAACTGGTTGGGGAATTGATTTATATTCGTGTAGTCCCAAAAATTCTTTTACGGGGAAGGGACGGAAGCACTGGCTAGATGGCAAGTAATAATATCAAGTAAAAAAATTCTTATATTGCTTATAAATAGCCTCTTTACTGTAATGTTTCCGGAAGAAGCTATATGCTGTGTAAGACATTTCCGCATTTATATTTTCATCGGTCAACTCATGCATAATATCAGGCCAAAGATCTAAATCGTTTTCAACTATACATTCAATCCCTTTTCTAATTGAAATGCCTTCTACCCCAAAATCAGTAGATATTACTGGCAACCCTTTTGACAAAGCCTCCAATGTTTTGATCTTTAGTCCGCTTCCAAAAATCAATGGGATAATCATGGCACAAGATTCATTGAATACTGCTTCCAAATCCTCTACAAATCCCTCTAAAAAAATATGATCTTCATAATTAGCTGCTGTACTTAAAATCCTCGGATTAGCCCCATCACCAATTACCTTTAATTTAAAATCAGGCATTAGTTTAATAATAGAAATCATTTGCGATGAAATAAAATTGAGAAGTGCTGTTTCATTATGTGGTATATTCAGATCACCTAAAAAAACAAAGGTGGGGGTTCCCTGGTACTTACGACTAAACTTGCTAGCACTATTGTTAAGCAAAGGATTTATCTGGTAGATATTCGACTTACCGGTTAATTCTTTTAAAAAATTATGTTCCTGTTCGCTAATCAAGAGATTAATATCAAAATAATCCAGGCTTTGGATTTCCCTCTTTCTAATTAAACTGCTTTCTAACTCCAATACTTTTTTTTAATAAAGGGAAAGTCGATTAACTTTTGTAGAAAACCCGGAACAAAAGATTTAAAGTTGCCCAAAGGATTCAATTGAACGTCTTTATGTTTTCTCAATACTTCCAGCATTTTCTCATACCTGACTGAAAAGAGATCATCCATATACATAATATATTGAGCCGGTGGTCTTGTATTGGCTGAGAAAAATTGTCCGGTACGAAGGGTATCGCAAATCACCATATCCGGCTGAATTTGTTTGATAGTATTATTCAGTTCTTTTTCTATCTTGCGGGAAAACAGCATGCATTCCTGAATGCTTTTCGTATGCTTCAGACATACATATGAAACTAAATTATTTAATTGTGACAGCGTACCTGGTTTATCAACCGATATAATATTGGAATCCAAGGCCTCATCTGGTTTACTATCTCCACCAACTAAAATAAATGTAACCGCATTTGTTCCAAATGTATCTAAGAGATACTCCAAGAGACCCGACAGAACAACTGTAAACGCTAAAATAAAGTGTACCAAAAACGCTAATGAAAAGTGTGCCACTAT
>ENA-UOOH01000531-UOOH01000531.1-fermentation-metagenome-genome-assembly--contig:-NODE-531-length-42898-cov-7.818640_pt1 | contig 42898 bp, 40 predicted proteins | sample MGYA00245778_ERZ724025 | MGnify/ENA primary metagenome ERZ724025 (study PRJEB28704, sample SAMN03018313) | fermentation metagenome | biome: anthropogenic terrestrial biome; feature: soil; material...
AATCCACTTCCTGCCTGATGTTCTCGGGTATAATCATCAGGTTATGGACATCAAACAGCTGACCCTAAAAATGAATCAACTGGTCGACCATCACGGCTGGTACGACCCGGCTTCTTCCAAAACGCAAACCCCGCGCAACCTGGCAATCTCACTTTGCCTGGAAGCCGCCGAAGTTTTGGATCATTTTCAATGGACCGAAGAACCCAAAAACCGGCAGGATTTTGAAGGCGAACTGGCTGATGTCGCCCTTTACCTGCTGCAAATTGCCAGTGTCTGTGGTATTGACCTCGAACAAGCCATTTTAGACAAAATTGAGCAAAATTGGGACCGCGTTTGGCAGGAAGACATCGAACATGAGAGTGGCGCATGAACGTATCAGTTTTCGGTTCGGCTTTCCCCACACCCGGACAACCATCCTACCAGGATGCGCTTGAACTAGGGCGTCTGCTCGGGCAAAACGGCTTTTCTGTCATGACAGGCGGCTATTGCGGCACCATGGAAGCGGTCTCACACGGCGCCAACGAAGCCGGAGCTAACGTTATTGGCGTGACCTGCCGTCAGATCGAAGATTATCGCCCAACCGGGGCAAACCAATGGGTCAAAGATATCCAGGCAACCGATTTGCTTTCAGAACGCATTGAAGTGCTCACCTCGCAGGCAGATGCCTTCATCGCCCTGCCTGGCGGGGTTGGCACCCTGGTTGAAGTTGCCATGGTTTACAACAAGATGGCGATCAATTCCATCCCTTCGCGAATATTGATCCTGATCGGTGAGGGCTGGAAGCAGACCTTCGACGCCTTTTTCAACGGACAGGCTGATAATCTGAACGCTCACATACGCCGAATCCCTCAGTTTGCCAAAAACCCGCGCGAAGCGGTTTCATTATTAATAAAATCACTCCAGGAGAATCAAAATGGATGAGAAAAAACTGCCCACTCAAGAAGAAAATTTTTCTGATTGGTACAACCAGCTGGTTTTGCGTGCTGAATTAGCCGACTATTCCCCCGTGCGCGGCTGCATGGTAGTGCGTCCGTATGGCTGGGCACTATGGGAAAACATCCAGAAAGCCCTCGATCAGCGCTTCAAAGCCACCGGGCACGTCAACGCTGCCTTCCCACTTTTAATTCCACAATCTTACATGACCAAAGAAAAGGAACACGTTGAGGGGTTTGCTCCAGAGCTGGCTGTGGTCACCCACGGCGGAGGACAGGAACTTGAAGAACCGCTGGTGATTCGCCCAACATCCGAAACCATTATCGGCACGATGTATGCAAGATGGATCCAAAGTTATCGTGACCTGCCCATTCTGATAAACCAATGGGCAAATGTAGTCCGCTGGGAAATGCGCACCAAGCTCTTTTTACGAACCCTCGAATTCTACTGGCAGGAAGGGCACACAGCCCATGCCACCGAACAGGAAGCGATCGAAGAAACCGAACGCATGCTTAATGTTTATGCCGATTTTGCCATTAACGAAGCCGCTGTACCGGTGCTGCCCGGGCAAAAATCGGAATCGGAGAAATTTGCAGGCGCAAAAGCAACTTATTCAATCGAAGCGATGATGAAAGATACCAAGGCTCTTCAATCCGGCACTTCCCACTTTTTGGGGCAAAACTTTGCCAACGCTTTTGATATCAAATTCCTCGATGAAAACAACCAGCTCCAGTATTGCTGGACAACATCCTTTGGTCTCTCCACCCGCTTTATCGGCGCGATCATTATGACCCACGGTGACGATCAGGGTTTAATCTTGCCGCCAAACCTGGCACCTTACCAGGTTGTGATTGTTCCCATCTACCGCAAGGACGAAGAACGAGCTGCGGTGATGAGCGTGGTCAACAAAATCAGCGATGAGCTGGTGGAAAACGGTTTTCGAATCAAAGTGGATGATCGGGATGGTGTTACTCCAGGATTCAAATTTAACGATTGGGAATTGAAGGGTGTGCCTCTGCGCATCGAGATCGGTCCCAAAGATGTCGAAAAGGGCAGCCTCGTTCTGGCACGCCGCGATATTTTGGGCAAAGCCGGTAAGAGTTTCATCCCCATGGAAGGCTATCTCCAGGCAGTCGGTGATACCCTCAGGCTGATCCAGGAAAACCTGCTCGCAAAAGCAACCGCCTTTCGTGATGAGCATATCTTTGAAGTGTCGGATTACGAAACCTTCAAGGACGTGGTGGAAAACAAAGGCTGGGCGCTTGGCTGGTGGTACGATGATGCTGAAAACGAAGCCAACATCAAGGCTGACACGCGGGCAACCCTGCGGGTCTTTGCCCCTGCCGAAGGCGAAGGCGTTTGTTTCTATTCCGGCAAGAAAACCAAGCAACGAGCCTATTTTGCCAGGTCGTATTAGCAGCTGATCTTACCGCTCTTAAATGCAGACCTCCCCGAAGGGAGGTCTTGCCTGTTACGTTTATAATATGACATATGGCAGCGATTGACGTAACCAAACTTAACCAGCAAATTGTGGAATTGATCGGTTCCGCTGAGAATCCCCAGGTTTTTCAACGAAAATTCCACGAAGTTTTGGGGTTTTATCACCGCTATTCACACCGCAGACAAGAAGACAGCATGCCAGCCAGCTTCATGCGCCATTATGAACTTCCAGGCAAGGTGCTGCACACAATCCAGGCACAAATGAGACCGCTTGCCAAAAATAAACCGGAACTCGCTCTTCAAATCGTCAGACAACTATGGCAGGATGACTATTATGAAGCCAGAGATACCGCTGCGAGCCTGCTGGGGCAAATCCCGGTTGAACACAAAGACCAAGCGTTTGAACTGATTAATGATTGGGCAAAGACCCCGTTGGACCGGGCGGTTGTGGAATCGGTTTTCACAAAAGCGACCACAACTATTGTTGAAAAAGCCCCCGAGGATTGGAAAAACCTGGTAAAAAACCTGCTGCACGGCGCCACCACTCAAGAAAAGAAAATGGGCTTATATTCGCTGACCCGGCTGATACCCGACCTTTCTTCAGATGATTTGCCCGAAATATTTGGCTGGGTGCGAATTTTTTTGATCGATTCAAACCACACCTTCGACAATAGTCTGAACCCGGTGGTGGCAGCCCTTGCTAAACGATCGAACCGTGAAACGGCTTATCTGCTGCGCGAAGTGTTGGCAGACAGCAGCGATCTCCTCATCGGACGCCGCTTCAGGCATTACCTGGAGTTTTTTGATCAGCCAACCCAACAGCGTTTGCTGGATGCCATCAAACGACAGGCAACTTTTCAACCAGGATGAGATTGGGTTGAGCTTATGACCCGCAAGTTTGTTTTTTTACATCAGGTTGCAGCCTTATTGTGCCTCTTGTTGTTGTGCGCATGCTCTCAAACAATCGATACTCAGGTTCCGATCCAACCCTCAACAACTCCAGACCACGAAGGCGTGCTCCCCTCCATCACCAATAGCCCAACCGAACCATCCACTCCCCTGCCAGCAGCGACCATTACACCAGTCACAACCCTTTCTGCTGACATGCCTTCAACCCCACTTCCAACCCCGGAAGTTGCCCCCGCCTACCCAGAAAGCCACTACATTATCAACATCTATGGGCATGTTCAAACCTACGAGCTCGGCTGTGAAGCCAGCGCCGCGGTAGACTGGGCTAAGTTCTTTAATGTTGATATTTACGAATACACATTTCAGACCTCACTTCCGCTTTCAGATAACCCGGAATACGGTTTTGTCGGGGAAGTCACGACCGACGCCTGGGGGCAGATTCCACCTTATGCTTATGGGGTACACGCCGAACCTGTGGCTGACCTTTTGGTTGAATTTGGTCTTCCTGCACGAGCAGTCAGAGACTATTCCCTTGACGAAGTAAAACAAAAGTTATCGGAGGACAAACCAATCATCGCCTGGGTGATTGGCAATATGGTCTACAGCGAAACAGTTGAATATGTTGACAGCCAGGGCAGAAGCGCATTAGTGGCACCTTATGAACACGTGGTGATTCTGACCGGTTATAACCAAACCCACCTGCGCTACATGAACAACGGCAGGTTTTATGATACCCCGGTTGAAGTTTTCCTCAACTCATGGGGGGTTCTCGGTAATATGGCGGTAATTTATGACTGACGATTTTGAAGGTGTTGTAATTGTCGAATCCTATGAAGAGGAATTTCATGGATCTGATCCAGGCAGGAATAAAGGTTGTCTCCGGGTTGTGGCGTTCCTGCTGGCATTTATTATCATCTTAACAGCTGCGGTGCCATTGACCATTTTTCTTGCTCGCCGAAGTTACCAACTCCAGATCGAACGCTTTCCGGACAAGGTTTGCGAAAACTTCTCAGCAGCTGGCTTTAATGACTTGCCTTGTGATTCATCGCAGAGTCTTAATGAATTCGTAAACAGGAGCTTCCCAATTGGCACAGCCCGAAGTACTGTCGATGCAGCCATGCAGGGTTTTCAGTTCCGGGAACAAGCTGGAATCAGCCAACCTGCCTGTGCGAAACCCGATTTGTTGACCTATTCAGTGGCAAAAACGTTTACAGGATGGATTTTAGAGCTGGAGTTGCTGTTTTGCTCCGATGCGCTCATCAAAAGAACCCTACTTGTTAACGGCTCCCCCATCTCCTTGCCAACTTATGATCTGTAATCTGAGCTCGTATTCGTTCTTCATATTCTCCTCCAACATACAGCAATTCTCAATATGGAAAAACCTGTTTATTTTGTTGTGTGGGGGACGGCTGCCATGCCGTCCCGAAAGAAACCGAATGGCGTGACGTTTGTACCAGCAAAGTTGGGAAGCTTCTTGTTGACAAAGGCTCAGATTCGTCACTTCGTTCGGAATGACAAAACCCAGTTCCTGTTCCCTGCTCCCTGTTCCCTGTTCCCTGTTCGCGGTTGCCATGCCGTCCTGCGAACTGCCGTAGGGCGATATTGGAGGTGCCGGGTATTTCCATAGGCAAGAGTGTATCGCGCCTCCAATCCGCCGTTACTCGGGGTCATGATGTATGGCGGATTGAGGGGGGGCAACATCGCCGGCACACCAAGGTTACAACCCCCTCAATCACGCCCTACGGAAAGATGGATTCGCCGGAACGCGCGGAGCCACGTTCCCTACGAAAAGATGGCTTCGCTGGTACAAACCTCTCGTACTAAAAAACGGCGAAAACAGTCACGAGTTTTAACTTAAACGGTGTATTGTTATCCTGAGCGGAGCAATGTGCAGAGTACATTGTAACGTTCTTATTGACAAAGGTTCAGATTCTTCACTTCGTTCAGAATGACAAAACCCAGTTCCTCTTTCCTGTTCCCTGTTTCCTGCTCCCTGTTCCCCTTTTAGATCTATACACATTCACATTGAGAATTGCTGTCCAACATAATTTTTTCACCAATTCATAAAAAAGTACGGTACAATTACCGAAAATTACTCAATCTTTGAGTATACAAGGAGAAAACCTATGAAGAGTATTTTTGCATTACTGACCATTTTCACCCTGATTCTTAGTGGTTGCCAGGCTCAGCCTGCTGAAACCGATCCGGTCGAAGACGTTGAACTGTACGTTTTTGCGGCAGCCTCACTGACAGAAACCTTCGAAGAAATCGGCAGGCTCTTCGAAGCCGCCAACCCCGGCGTTAAGGTCATTTTCACTTTCGATTCATCCGGCACGCTCAAGACCCAAATTGAAGAAGGCGCGACCGTTGATGTCTTCGTTTCTGCCGCCCAGAAGCAAATAAACGAGCTGGAAGCTGGCAATGCCGCCAACACAGCCGGACTCGACTTCGTCCTGGCTGGATCGCGTGTCAATATTGTCGAAAACAAGGTTACCCTCGCCGTCCCAACCGGCAACCCGACAGACGTGCAAACTTTCGCAGATCTCGCCTCAGACGCCGTTTCCGTCATCGCTTTGGGTAACGCTGATGTTCCCGTTGGTCAATATTCCGAAGAGCTGCTGACCAATCTGGGCATTTGGGAGCAAATCCAGCCGAAGGTCACCTTTGGCTCAAACGTAAAAGAAGTGACCACCTGGGTGTCTGAAGGCGTTGCTGATTGCGGCATCGTCTATAAAACCGACGCCTTCTCCGCCGGTCTTGAAGTTGTAGACGAAGCTGGTCCGGATCTGCTGAAAACTCCGGTTGTCTACCCTGGAGCGGTCATGAAAACCAGCCAAAACCCAACCGTCGCGCAGGCTTTCCTCGATTTTCTGCGTTCAGCAGAAGCTCAGGCTGTCCTCACTGGTGTTGGTTTTTCCATCCCGGAATAATCGACAACAATTCATCAATCCTCCAACGCGATAAACCGCCTGGTTACTCGCGTTGGAGGATGCTGGTAAAACCTCAAAGATGACTTTCGAACAAATGGACTGGTTCCCGCTGTGGAACTCCTTGCGAATTGCTGCGATCAGCACGGTTGTGATCTTCATCACCGGCATTTTTGCAGCCTGGCGCATCGCCAAACTACCCCGGTTTTTGAAAGGGTTGATGGATGTAATTCTTACGCTTCCTCTCGTTTTGCCTCCAACCGTGGTAGGTTTCTTTTTATTGAAATTGTTCGGTCCCTATTCCGCCATTGGTGGCTTCCTTATTAAATCCGCCAATATCCGCCTGGTGATGAATTGGTATTCGGCAATTTTTGCATCCGTTGTGGTTGCCTTTCCATTGATGTATCGAACAGCACGAGGAGCTTTCGAGAGCTTTGACCCAACCCTTCGTTTTGCCGGTCAGACTTTGGGCATACCTAATTGGAAGATATTTTGGAAGATTGTTTTACCAACTTGCAAGCAGGGGATTTTGGCAGGTACAGTCCTGGCGTTTGCCCGTGCCCTGGGCGAATATGGCGCCACCAGTATGATTTCAGGCTACACTCCCGGCAGAACCGCTACGATTTCTACAACGGTCTATCATTTGTGGCGCACGGGTGATGATGCCCAGGCTTACCTTTGGGTATTGATCAATGTACTGATTAGTTTTGTCGTCCTCCTGACAATCAATTACCTTGAATCCAGACAATCCCCCAATCAGTCTGCCCAGGAACTGGAGCGATAATGTTAAAAGCCAACTTCAAAAAACAGCTGCATACATTTGAGCTTGATATCGATTTTCAAGCCGATTTGGAAGTGCTCGGTATTTTGGGTCCTTCAGGCTGCGGAAAGAGTATGACTTTGAAATGTATCGCCGGCATTGAAACGCCCGATTCCGGATATATCGAGCTTGATGGTGTCGTTTTGTATGACTCTGCCAGGAAAATAAACCTCTCCCCTCAGAAGCGGCACGTGGGTTATCTGTTTCAACATTATGCGCTCTTCCCAACCATGTCGGTTGAACAAAACCTGCTTACCGGTATCCGTCCCGATCAGGCTAAAGATTCCAGGGAAAAAAGCAAACAGGTTCTTCAAACCCTAAAACTGGAAGGTGTCGAAAAAAAGAAACCTCATTTACTTTCAGGAGGACAAAGACAACGCGTAGCCTTAGGGCGCATCTTGCTCAACTCTCCCCATATTCTGATGCTGGATGAGCCGCTCTCCGCATTGGACCAATTTTTGAAATGGCGTGTGCAGCTCGATCTGCTGGAATTGTTCGAACGTTGGCAGAAGACGGTGCTCCTGGTTACCCACAATCGCGAAGAGATTTTTCAACTTTGTGACTCAGTAACCGTCTTAACGGATGGAAAAAACGATGCCAAACAAACGGTTACAGAACTTTTCAGCGCGCCACAATCGCTCTCTGCCGGTGTTTTGGCAGGGTACAGAAACTTTTCGAAAATTGAAATAATCGACCTGGAGAAAGGGCTTTTTACAGCACTCGACTGGGGTGTGACTTTGGATTCGCCAAAGTTAACCCAAAACGCGCTGCATTGCGGCGCATTCAGCCAGTCATTGAAAGTGCTTGGCGAAACAGATCAGGAAACACAGAATGTGATCCCGGTTGCCTGCCTTCACCAGTTTGGCAAAATGGAAAACGAATCCCTGGTTTGCTCAACCCCGGGTGGAGACACCGGCAATTCGATTCTATATATTGAGTTGCACAAGGGTGAAACGCTGCCTCCCGGGAAAAGCGAATCGTTCCACGTCAGCATCCCTGCGCAGGATCTGATTTTTTTTAATGGCTGATCCTTCGTCGAAAGATGTTGTTGCAGGGATCGCGATACTGTTGTAGGCAATGTGCACCGCGCGTTCCGGCGAAGCCATCTTCCCGATTAAAACACGGTCATGACCGCCTTCCCTGTTAATTTTCAGAATTAATAAGAAACCTGGTTTTAATAATCAATCGTCCCAAACAAAAACGTCAGCGGGATATGCAAACGGTTTGCCCAGGCTGTGGCTGTATGGTCCTCCCCCGGAAAGCTCCAGCTGACAAAATCCTTGCCCTCCCGCCAGCCCTTCTCACGTAGAAGCGCATCCACTTTCGCCTGCCAGGGGGCATACTCGCTGTCGAGCCCAACTGAGCCATAATCAAAATAAAGTTTGTGATTGCCTGGTTTTGGCAGGTTTTCATCAAGATAGCCGATCATCCCATCACCAACCACTGGCCAATGCGTGGAAAGGCAGGCGACTTTGCCAAACACCTGCGGGTATTCACACAACATGTACAGTGAAAGCAGTCCCCCCAGGCTTGAGCCCATCACCGCAGTGTTTTCCGCGTCGGGAAGTGTGCGATAGCGCTGGTCGATCTCGGGTTTCACTTTCCTTACAATCCATTCGATCAGCAAGGTTGACATCTCCCTTTTTTCCTGATCGAGCCCACCTTCTTTTGAAGCTTTGATTGTATCCAGTCCACCGGGGTAATCCAGCGCTTTTTCGGGCAGATATTCGTAGTGCCGGTTAAGCGTACTTGTCATTCCGACAACAATTGGAGGGCTTATTTTGTGTTGGTCAGCCAGACTGGTGATCGCCTGATTTACTTTCCATCCTCCGCTGCTCGCATGAGTGGAATCAAAGATCATCTGACCATCATGCATATATAATACTGGGAATCTCTGGTCAGGGTGAGTCTCATATTCTTTCGGCAGCCAGACATCAACCCGTCTTCGAAGCAACCCCGGGACGTTCAGGTCCCGATACGTATCAAGTTTTGTTTCATGATTTTTCATACCTCGATTTTAACGCCTGCAGGCAACAAAAAAACTGCCTGTAGAGAATCCACAGGCAGTCTTGTTATTGATACAATTTATCCAAACAAATGGAATGCGGCAATCAATGGAGCAAAAAGTGATGAAACCAGGCTCATCACGGTAATCAAAGTATTAATCGAAGGACCAGCAGTGTCTTTGAACGGGTCACCCACAGTATCGCCAACTACAGCGGCTTTGTGAGCATCCGATCCGGGTCCACCAAATTTTCCAGTTTCTATATATTTTTTGGCATTGTCCCATAATCCGCCGGCATTGCTCATCAGCAAGGCGAAAATAACGCCAACAAAAATCGCGCCTCCCAAAAATCCGCCCAACGCATTAGGTCCGAGGACGAAACCGACCAACAAGGGCAGACCCACAGCCAAAAAAGCCGGGGTCGCGAGTGAGGTCAGGGCACCTTCAGATGCGAGACTCACCAATCGGGCGTAATCAGGGGTATGCGTGCCAGCCAGGATGCCTGGCTCTTCACGGAATTGACGCCGTGTCTCTTCGATCATGCCAAATGCATTCTCTGTGACAGCGAGCATTAGCAGCGCGCTAAAAAGTGGAGGGGTCATTGCCCCTAAAAATACTCCGGCGACAACCAATGGTTCCTTCAGGCTGATGGCAATCATCACACCCGAATCGGCTATCACTTCCGCATAGGCTGCGAACAGAGCGATAACAGTCAAAGCTGCCGCTCCAATTGAAAAGCCTTTAGTAATGGCTTTGGCTGTGTTGCCAGCCGCATCCAGTTCATCTGCCCTGACAATCACTTCGTGGTCCATGCCTGCCATTTCGGCAATCCCACGGGCATTATCAACGATTGGACCGTAAGCGTCAGCGGAGACGATCATCCCGCTGATCGAAAGCATTCCCACGGCACTGATGCCAATTCCATACACTCCGCTCAAACCAAAATGCTCCGACGCGTAGAAAGAAATCAAGGTGGCAGCTGCGATGCCAATAACCGAAGGGACAATTGAGATTAATCCATAACTATACCCGGTAATGATGTTGATCGCAGATCCAGAAGAAGACACCCGGGCAGTCTCCTGGACGGGTTTAAACTGGTCGTTGGTAAAGTAATCTGAAGTAATCCCAATTACTACTCCGGCTATCAAACCTGTCAGTCCTGCCCAAAACACACCTGGATTCACATCCCAAAAGCGCACAAAAACGAACAAAAATATCGCGAATATGATTGTGGTGATGATCGTGCCGCGGTTGAGCGCGGGACCTGGTTTTTGTCCTTCCTTAACACGCACAAGGGAAATCCCGATTAATGAAGCGACAATCCCCAGCATGCACAAAACCAGGGGAACAACGGTGTATTTCAATTGTTCAGCCTGGGTAAAACCGATTGAAGCTCCCAAAACCATGACCGCCACAGCACTGGCAACATAGCTGTCAAAAATATCAGCTCCCATGCCGGCAACATCACCAACGTTGTCTCCAACGTTATCAGCGACAACTGCGGGGTTTCGGGGATCATCTTCAGGGATACCAACTTCGATCTTGCCTACCAGGTCAGCCGCGATATCTGCTGTTTTGGTATAGATGCCGCCGCCCGCTTTGGCGAGCAAAGCAAGGATGGAAGCCCCAAAACTGAACCCGAGCACCGCCTCCGGCGTTCCGGTCCAAAGCAGAATCGCGCTCATACCGATGATCGCCATACCAACCATCGCCAGTCCGAGCACCGCTCCGGCATTGAAAGAAAGCTTAAACGCTTTCGAAAGACTAAAATTGGCTGCAGTCGCTGTTCGGACGTTGGCTTCTACGGCTACGCGCATTCCAAGATATCCCGCGATCGCAGAGCTAAACGCACCAAATATGAAACAGAGGGACATGGTGATCCCTTTTCTGAAATATAAAGTTACGATACCTGCACCCGCTGTTTCGGGTTGAATGCTGAAAATGATGGCGATGATTAGTCCGATGACCAGGGCAAGGATGCCCAGCGACCGGTATAATTTAACCAGGTAGGCATTGGCACCAGCTTTGATCCATGATGCGACCTCTTGCGCCCTTTCTGTTCCGGGCTCTTGTTTCATTACCCAAAAATAAAGCGACAATGCTGCCGCTATTGATACTACACCGGCGGCTATCGCGGTGTAGATCCAGTTATTAATAATATTCATAAGTTGACCTGCTTTCGTTTACATATTTGCTGAACGAAACCACCTGTAATTATTCGTGCGGATTTCTTCAGCAGAAGGCATTGGGAAGTAGCGAAGTTGTTTGGTGTTTCCGACAAAAAAGCCATTCTTAATCGTTCTATATTGAACGTTTGGAGAATGAGAGCGGTTTACCATCTTCGTGGTTGCATATTTGGTTTTGATATCAGTGAGGCACTGTCTGAGATGATCCTGGTTTTCGTAGGGCAAATTTTCCATTAAGCCCATCTCCGGGTCTTCTGCCAGCTCCCCCAGCTGCAATTCGGTGAATGCAATCGCTGGTACAGTGATCAATGAAACCGGGTTGCGGACGAGTTGATCGAGAAATTGAAGCGGACCAAGCCGGCTGACCACCAACGGTGTAACCGGTGCAATTTCATGGTAGAGATGCAGCTGGTCAGTGCCATTGGGAATCTCGTTATCCGGGTTAAGCTCCAGGGTTCTGCCGTCCATGGTTGACAGATAAAGGTGCTGCAACGCGTTCAGATCGATGTGTTCAAGCACGCGATACACTGAAATATACACCGACGCTTTCAGGCTGCCATCTTCGTGAGGCACACAGCGGGCAAAAGCCTCCTCCGTTCGGAAATATGGATGCCGGTAGCGTGGGTCGACCTCAAAAAACATTGCCTGACCACGAGCTTTTTTCACAGAACCAACAGAATAATACGTGCCAAATTCCTCGGGACCAAGCATCGAAGCAATCAAGGCTTCAGGCATAAGTGATAGGTAAAGATGAATCGCCATTGGAAACTCCAAAATTCGGATGTATAGAAAACTGGCGCGAGCCCATTTTCCACCATTATTATTGTAACTGCAAATTTCCCAATTTCCGAAATTGATCCGTAATTTGACCTTGACAATAATTTTCTTTGTCTTTATACTGTTCAACACTGGCTTAGCCACTTAGCCACTCAGCCACTTAATGGAGACGGTTTATCACAGACAGGAGTTGTTTATGAGCCTTTCAACATACAATCCAATCAGACCAGTCCGAATGTATGAAGAAATTATTAAGCAAATCGAAGACATGATTAATAGCGGGGAAATGTTGCCAGGGGACAAACTACCGTCAGAAAGAGACCTGGCACAGCGCCTGAATGTAAGCAGGACAACTTTAGCCCAGGCATTGCGTGTACTTGAGGCAGATGGAATATTGGTTGTCAGATCTGGTTCAGGCAGGTTTATTCGCCGGAGCAACCAAACTGAATATTCTGAAAGTGTCTTGGGAACACTCAAGCGTGAAGCCATCGTAGACCTTCTTGAAGTTCGTGAAGTGATTGAAAAGAAAACCGTAGAGTTGGCTTGCACCCGGGCAACTGAAGAGGACCTTCAGGAAATTGAAAAATGGGTCGTTAAGAACGGTAATTACACGGCTGACATTTCTTTTCATATATCAATTGCCCAGGCTTCTCATAACGATGTTTTTTACAACATTATGAAATCGAGCATGAATTTGCTCTATAACACACGGGAGTATTCCCTGCTTAGAAGCCGGTCCCTGGATGATATCCATGGTGAACATTTCGAAATTTTTGACGCGATCCGTATGAGAGATCAAGAGAGAGCAAGCGCTAAAATCGCAAGGCACATCCATCTTATAAAATCTCACCTTAATCTTACCAAATAAGGATTTTTCAAAATTATGAAATACATTCCAAAAGACTGCCCAAAGTATTATTTAGACGAACTGGATTCACCCGTTGCAAAAATAGACAGCGGAGAAAAGATTTGTGTGGATCTGTACGATACATACACTGGACAGATAAGTTCGGAAAATATATTACGGAATTCAATTGACCATAGACGAATGACACCATTGACAGGACCTGTCTATATAAATGATTCAGAGCCCGGAGATGTGCTCCGCGTCGATATTCACGAGATTAATGTAGCCCCTAAAGGAGTTATGCCGCTTGCCCATGGCATGGGAACCCTTGGCGATCAAGTGGATCATATCTCAACGAAAGTCTTTTCTGTCTCAGCGGAAAAGATTTTATTTTCCAAGCAAATTCACCTCCCGCTCCTACCTATGATCGGGACTATCGGCTTGGCTCCAGCCGGCGATAAAGTGCGGGCGTTTACACCTGGTGATTTTGGCGGAAACATGGACTTTAATGGAATTAATCCTGGATGTTCAATTTTCTTCCCAATTTCAGTTCCAGGCGGGTTACTTTACCTTGGAGATTTACATGCTATCCAAGGTGATGGTGAGTTAAGCGGAACTGGTTTGGAGATCGCTGGCTCAGTGATGCTTACTACCACGGTCATCAGGAATCTACAGTTGCTTCGTCCGGTTGTTTACTCAAACGGGACGATCAGTTTTATCGCAAGTCACAGATCCCTGGAAAAAGCGATCACGATCGCGATTGATGATTCCATAGCCTGGTTGAGAAAAGAATTTGATTTGGACTTTTCTGATGCTTATCGGTTGGTAAGTCTTGTCGGTAACATCCGAATATGTCAGTTGGTAAATCCAAAAGTGACAGTTCGGCTTGATATTAGTAACAATGTGTTAGATTTCAACTCTTTGTTCGATGGAGGTGCGAAAAAGCAAAATCAATAACCCTAACATCGTCCCCAAAAAACAATCACTCAATTTGAAGGAGAGCAATGAGAAATAAGAATATGTTTTTACGATTTATAGTGGGGGTCCTATTGATATCTTTTGTGTTAACCGCGGGCTGTTCCGCCCAAACGCAAACTGAACAACCGGTTGAAACTGAACCGAATGCCGTTGAAACTCCCGAGGAAACACAACCCGTCGAGGAGACCAAATTAGAGCCAATTAAAATCGGCGTAATTACCGAAATTACCGGGGTTCAGGCTGTCGCGGGCAAAGCCGCGCAAGAATCGATCAATCAATATGTAAAAGAGTTAAATGCGAATGGAGGCTTACTCGGGCGAGAGGTGGTTGTACTTTATGAGGACGACCAAAGCGCTCAAACGGTTGCAGTCAACGCCTTCAATAAATTGGTTCTCGAAGACAAAGTTGCAGCAATTCTCGGACCTCTGTATAGTACACATTGCCTGGCAATTAAACCAAGAGCAGAGGAACTCGGTTTTCCTTGGTTGGCAATGGGTTTAAACGATCGGATTGGGACTGAAGACGACCCTAAATGGACTTTTCAAGGTCGCACTTCAGATGCTTATACGCCTACACTCGTTCTAAATTTCCTGGAGGAACAAGGCAAACACAATCCGGCTATCATGTACATCGGTGACGACTTTGGCATCGATGGTAAAGACAAATTTGTAAAATTGCTCGATGAAAGAGGCTGGACAGTCGCCACGATAGAAGCGATGCAAACGGGCGATAAAGACTTTACAGCTCAAATTCTTTCGATTCGAGCCAGCGGTGCTGACAGTATTATTGCCTGGTTACATCAGGAGGAAGCGGGTCTCTTCTTGCGCCAATTAGAGGAACAAGGTGTAGACAAAAAGCAAATCCCGGTGATTGGCAACAGCTCATTTTTAGGTGCCGGAGTGACCGATATTGCGGGACAATCTGCAGTAGGCACGTATGTAATTAGTGGCACAGCACCGATGCTCCAAAATCCGGAATGGAGCCAAAAGTTCTTTGATGAATACGGAGCAAATCCGGATTTCCTGGCTGCAGACAGCCTGGATGGATTTGCGACAATCGTTCGCGCTATTGAACTGGCTGGAACTACAGATCCTGAAAGTGTTCGTCAGGGATTCCTCTCCATCAAAGATTGGATTGGTCCATTTAACTTCGCGCACACTTTCGGTACTGCTGAATCTCCCCAACATGGCGTTTTCTCATCAATCATTGTGACATATGATGAGAATCTACAAACAGAATTTGTTGCTCAAGTGACAAAATAAATTAAGAATGCCAAAAAGGATATCCAGATTCATTCTGGATATCCTGATTCTCTGGTCTGAGATTTAAACGTAGGAGCACAATATGAGTGGAATTTTGCCGCAACTTCTTTTTTCTGGGTTAGCAATCGGTTGTATTTATGGTCTCGTAGGATTGGGTTTTATTCAAGTTTACAATGCCGTAGGACTTACAAATTTCGCGCAAGGAGAATTTGTAATGCTGGGTGCCTATTTATTTGTTTCGGCAGTGGTAATCTGGAAAGCCCCTTTTTGGGTCGGGTTTCTCTTTTTACTTGTTGGTATGGCTGTCATTGGGTTTCTATTTACCCGAGGGGTTTACAAGCCCACCTACAAGGCTGGTCGTTTCGCATTTTTGTTGGCAAGTGTTGGATTGTCAATGGCATTACAAGACCTGGTAGTTTTGATCTGGGGACCAGTGCCCCTTTACATGCCAAGGCTGGTGTCTGAAAGTTCGTTCAATATCGGTAATGTTTTCATAAATCCGCAGCACATAATTATTATTGGATCTACCATTCTTCTCCTAATCATTCAGTATTTGATATTCCAGAAGACTCCTTTAGGGAAAATGATGCGAGCAACCGCTCAAGATCAATTTGCTGCCACATTATCCGGCATTAAAGTTCCATTGATGATTATTTTTACCTTTGTAAACAGCTCCATTTTGGCTGGTATTGCAGGTTTTTTGGTTGGACCCGTTTTTTCTGTCACACCAAGCATGGGAGCTTCGGCTATGCTCAAAGGTTTTGTTGGATGCACTATCGGCGGCTGGGGAAGTATTCCCGGGGCAGTCCTGGGAGGTATCTTGGTCGGAATTATTGAAATATTTAGCTCTTTTTATATTTCCTCCGCCTATAAGGATGCAATCGTGTTTCTGGTCTTAATCCTATTCCTGCTCTTTAAACCAAAGGGAATCTTTGGTGAAACAGTATCAGAGAAAGTATGAGAGGTGCAAAATGAAAAAAGTTTCAAAAATCATCATCATGCTTCTTCTCGCCATAATAATTCTGTCTGTTCCGCATCTGATTAAATCGGACTATACCCTGCATGTTGTAAATTTGGCTGGGATTTACGCAATTTGTGTAATGGGTCTTGTTTTTCTATTAGGGTTTGCCGGTCAGCTTTCTCTCGGTCACTCAGCATTGATGAGCATAGGCGCTTATACTACCGGGCTCCTGGCTGTTGAACTGAATTTGCCTTTTGTAATAACCTTCCCGGCAGCGATTGTCGTTTCAATGTTATTCGCATTACTGATCGGCATCCCGACACTGAAATTGAAGAGTTTTTATCTGGCAATGGCAACAAGAGGGTTAAATATTGCGTTGTTTATTGTGTTAATAAATTGGAAGCGCTTTACCCACGGTGCAGATGGCATTGTAAATATTCCACGCCCAAGTTTCGCCGGTTTCACAATTCAGACAGAAAGAGCCTGGTTCTATTTTATAGTGGCAATATTAATTGTTTGCTATATCGCTTCAAGAAATATTGAAAAATCACGAATTGGCAGGTCATTTAAGGCTGTCAAGGAGGGTGAATTAGCCGCTGAAGTAATGGGAATAGATGTTTATCGAACAAAAATACTTGCTTTTGTCCTTTCTTCGGCATTGGCTGGAACAGCCGGATGTCTGTTCGCGCACTTAAACCAGTTTATTTGCCCCAATGATTTTAATATTACCCAGTCAGTCACATTATTATCGATGTCAATTTTTGGAGGCAGTGAATACCTTCTTGGTGGTGTAGTCGGTGCGTATGTGCTCACTTTTCTACCGGAAGCCCTGCGGTTTCTTCAAACATACGCAAGATTCATTAATGGAATTTTAATCCTCCTGATTATGATTCTTGCTCCTTCTGGATTATTTGGAGTTGTTTCAAGTTTATTTGAAAAACTTAAAAGACAAAAAAAGTTAGATCCTCCAAATAACAGTCCAAATATCGCAGATGTTGAAGGCATGGAAAATTAATATGGAAAATATACACGATCCTATCCTCAGAATCGAAAATGTTACCCTTGCATTCGGTGGTCTGAAGGCAGTTAATTCAGTAGATATGACTTTGGAAAAAGGTGAGATCAGAGGGTTGATTGGACCAAATGGTTCGGGGAAAAGCAGCCTGATTAACTTAATTAGTGGTGTCTACAAGCCCACTTCGGGAAAGATATTTTTTAGGAATGAGGATATATCCAAGTCCCCTCCCCATAAAATTGCTTCCCTTGGTATTTGCAGAACCTTCCAAACTATACGTCTTTTTCCTCGTCTGTCAGTTTTAGACAATGTTCTCGCTGGTGGTCACACCAAATCCAGTGCGAATGTTTTCGAGGTGATGTTTCGGACAAAGTCTATGAAATCCGAAGAAAAGTGGTTGAACAATCGCGCCTACGAGATGATTAATCTTGTTGGCTTGTCTGGGCTTGAAGGTGAAAAGGTAAGAAATTTGCCGCAAGGTCAACAGAAATTGCTTGAAATTGCCCGCGTGTTAATGGCTGAACCCTCCCTTATCCTTCTTGATGAACCAACCGCGGGTTTGAGCCCTCAGGAGACAGATGAAGTTTCAAAAATTATTCAATTGCTCAAGGAACAAGGCTTGTCAGTTATTTTGGTCGAGCACAAGATGAAATTCGTGCTGGGTTTGTCTGATTCAGTGACAGTGTTGAACACTGGATTGAAAATTGCTGAAGGGACCCCAAAAGAAATACAAGAGAAAGATGAAGTTGTTCGTGCATATTTAGGTTCGGAGATGACTGATGCTAAAGCTTGAAAATGTAACTGCCTCGTATGGTTTTGCCAATGTTCTTCACAATATAGATCTTTCCATTGAAAAGAATGAAATTGTCGCTTTGATTGGTGCAAATGGAGCTGGAAAATCCACCACGTTGAAAGCAATTTCCGGGGTTGTGAAGCTAAACAGTGGGCAAATATTGTTTAACGATGTAAGAATCGATAAATTGCGACCCGAGGAAATTGTCTCGATTGGTATAGGTCATGTCCCGGAGGGGCGGCGGGTTTTCCCAGGATTAACAGTATTGGAAAACCTGGAAGTTGGGGCTTCCGGATGGAGAGGAATGAAATCCACAGATTTATCCCGGGATCTCGATCGTGTTTTTGAGATGTTCCCGGCATTAAAACCTCGAATTAAGCAATTAGCCTGGTCGATGAGTGGCGGAGAACAGCAAATGTTGGCAATAAGCAGAGCGTTGATGTCCCGACCTAAACTTTTGCTGATGGATGAACCTTCCTTAGGATTATCACCTCTTTTAGTTCAGAATTTAACAGAGTCAATAAAGATAATAAGAGAAAACGGAACAACCATATTGTTGGTGGAACAAAATGCAAAAATGGCTTTTGACCTTGCTGACCGTGCTTATGTACTTGAAGTCGGTGAAATTGCTCTCTCTGGATACACAAAAGATTTAAGAACAGACGATAGAGTGAAAGCCGCTTATCTTGCGGCTTAGCTTCTGTCAACGGATAAAAGGTTGGTTCACACTATGAAATATTTGTCTCTTACGGATAAGGTCGCGATAGTTACTGGCGCAGCAGGCGGAATAGGACGATCAATATCAATGGAATTAGCGCAGGTTGGTTGTAGTATTATCGCGGTTGACATCGATTCGTGTGGGATTAATGAGACCACAAAATGCATCCAATCCTCTGGAGGTAAAGCTATCCCCATCGCAATTAACATTCTTGATGTGGAACAGATTAATAATTTGGTGGATTACGTGATGGCAACCTGGGGGAGGATTGATATCTTGATTAACAATGCAGGGGTTTGCATTGCGAATGATTTTGAGTTAATTTCAGATTTGGAATGGTCAAAAGTCATTGATGTGAACCTAACCGGCGCTTTCAATCTGTGTCGGGCTGTAATTCCCCTGTTTAAGGCTTCAAAACAAGGAGTCATCATCAATATTTCTTCTCTGGCAGGTCGCAGGTCAAGCGTTATGGGAGGTGCTCACTATTCGGCTTCTAAAGCAGGGATTTTGGGTCTGACCCGACATTTAGCTAAAGAAGTTGCCCCTTACGGGATCAGGGTCAACGCCATTTGCCCGGGGGCAATTAAGACAAAGATGCAATATGGCTCATTATCTTCCGACGAGCTTGAAAAAAAAGCAAAAAAAATTCCTCTTAGAAGAATCGGAGAGCCTGAAGATGTTGCCTATCTGACGGTCTTTTTAGCATCTGATCTGGCATCATTCATTACAGGTGCAACAATTGATGTCAATGGTGGCTCTCTAATGATGTAACGAACAACTTAATAACTGGTTATGAACAAAACAATATGAGGAGATATGACATTAAAAATTAAACATTCAACTGGTTCAATCAAGAATATTCATTTTCTCAGGATACCCACAGGTGAAGATCTGGTGTCAAGCATTTTCGCTCTTTGTGAGCACGCAAAAATTAATACAGCTGTATTAGTCTCTTGTGTAGGCAGTCTAAAAAAAGCAACCTTTCAATGGAGTAAATATAGTCCCGAAACACTCAGGAAATCCGTCAGAACGGACCCATTTATTCTCGATGGTCCTATTGAATTGCTGAGCGCGCAAGGACTCGTGGGTATCGATACAGAGACTCAAGAACCAATCAATCATTTTCATGTAACTTTGTGTGATCAGGAAGGAAAAACCTACGGCGGACATATCACCATGGGAGGAAACATCGTCCATTCCACAATGGATGTTGTTCTCCTGGAAATCGACAAAATTAATTTGAGAACCACATATGATCCATCTGTAGAATTGAAGCTCATTGAAGGGTTCAATGACTAATGCGAAACTGGAGAAATTATGAATGACAACAATATTGGTTTGGAAACATCTTTATCCTTGTATCACTATCTCTATCTGACCAGGAGGTTTGAAGAAACGCTTATCCACCTGTATCATAGTGGACAGCTGCGTGGTCATCCCCATAGTAGTATCGGTCAGGAAGCTATTGGTGTAGGGGCGGTTCAGGCATTGTTACCCGAAGATATGATTTGCCCTTCTTTGAGATCAATTGGTTCGATCTTAGCCAAAGGCGTTGAAACAAAAGTACTCATGTGCGAAGCCTTTCGGAAAGCAAACGGTCCATCAGGGGGCAAGTGGTTATACCACCACATCTGTGTGCCAGACAAAGGAGTAATCATCGGAAGCGCTGTTGTGGCTGCGAGTATTCCCACAGCCGTCGGGGTTGCCCTGGCAATCAAGATGAGAAAAACAAATCAGGTAGTGCTTTCGTTTTTTGGCGATGGCGCTACAAGCAGGGGTGATTTCCATGAAGCATTAAATTTCGCCTCTGTCTTTCAATTGCCAATTGTGTTCATTTGTGAAAATAACCTTTACGCTCTCTCTACCCCTCAAAGGAAACAAATGAACATTGTGGACATTGCTTTACGGGCAGGTTCTTATGGCATTCCTGGAATTGTTGCCGATGGTTGCGACGTTTTCGACGTCTACAAAAAAGTACAACTTTCGGTAGATGATGCCCGACAAGGAAAAGGTCCATCACTGATCGAGTGCAAAACGTATCGATTGCGAGCACATTCGGAAATCGATCCTGAGGACATGGGACGACCCAAAGATGAATTGGAATTCTGGAGAGAAAGAGCTAATCCTGTAAGGGATTGTAAAGATAAGATCATACAAACGTTTGGTGAAGATACAGCTCACAGACTCTCTGAAATTGAGAAAGAGGTCGATAGTGATCTCTCTTCCGCTGTGGAAATTGCTAAATCAAGCCCCAACCCGGCACCTGAAACTGCCACTACAAAAGTCTTTGCAGAAATTGATGAGGTTGTAATATGAAAACAATAACATATTCAGAAGCAATACGAGAAGCGCTGACATTGGAGATGGAACGAGATGATGAGCTGTACATCATGGGTGAAGATGTCGGTAAATATGGAGGTTTATTTAAAGTCACCAGGGGATTATACGAAAAGTTTGGCTCCATGCGCGTAATTGATTCACCACTGAGCGAGTCAGTAATTGTTGGCGCTGGCATCGGCACAGCAATATCAGGAATTTCCTCTATTGTAGAAATTCAGTTCACTGATTTGTTAACTTGTGCGATGGATCAAATTGTTAACAATGCTGCTAAATTTCATTACATAAGCAATGGACTATTAACTGTTCCCCTTGTAATCAGAGCAGTATACGGAGCTGGTGTTGGTTCTGGCGCTCATCATAGCCAATCTGTTGAAGGATGGTTTGCGGCAATTCCAGGATTAAAAATAGTAATGCCTTCAACTCCTTATGACGCAAAGGGTTTGCTAATTTCCTCAATTCGCGATCCAAACCCTGTGCTGTTTTTAGAACATAAGAGACTGTATTTTGCTAAAGGAGAAGTTCCGGAAGATTCTTATTCTATACCGCTTGGCAAAGCCGCAATCAGGAGAGAAGGAAGTGATGTAACAATAGTGGCAACCGGTCTGTTGGTATCGCAATGCCTTGAAGCCGCTGATGAATGTTCAGAAATGAATATCAGCGTGGAAGTTATTGATTTACGATCAATTTGTCCTTTGGATAAAGAAACCATTCTCAACTCGGTGAAGAAGACTGGAAGGCTGATTATTGTTGAGGAAGGCAATTTAACCGGCGGTTTTGCTGGTGAAATTGCCGCAATCGTTGTTGATGAGGGGTTCGATTTTCTCGATGCCCCCATAAAAAGAGTCAGTTCCTCAGACAACCCCTTCCCTTCCAATGTCGAAATGGAATTATATTGTCTGCCAAATAAGCAAAAAATAATTGATACTGTTGAAGCATTAATTGTTGGATAAATACGAAAGGAATATTTAAAATGCACCACAGCGTTGTAATCCCTGACATTGGTTATAGCATGAATGAGGTTGTGTTAGTAAAATGGTTTGTGAAAGTTGGGGATGAAATTACAGAAGGAGACTTGCTTGCTGAGATTGAAACCGAAAAAGCAACCAGTGAGGTCTATTCCCCCCACTCAGGAAATATTGAAAATTTGAGGTTCGCAGAAGGAGATTCGATCAAATCAGGAGAAGTTATCTGCGATATCGTCGACTCGGAAGATGAAACCGACAATAATAACCGATTGAACGCAGATAAAGACTCTTTCGCGAAGAACACCAATACCCCCCTCTTGCCTAATTTATCCACGCAATCTATAAAAGTGGTTGCTTCTCCTGCCGCAAAAGCAATAGCCAAGGATATGGGGATTGATTTAGAGAAAATCACCGGAACGGGTCCGAAAGGACGGATTACTAAAGATGATGTTCTCGCTTACGATTCGGCACAAAAGTCAACTGAAAGTCAGGAAACCAAGAATGAAGAAGTAGAAGTAATCCCGTTGTCAGCAACAAGAAAAACTATTGCGAAAAACCTTCTCAAGAGTAAACAGCAGATACCAGATGTAACCACGTTTATGCAAATTGATGTTACTGATATCCTTGAAAAAAGAAAAACCCTTCATGATCACATTTCTTTCACTGCAATCATATGCTTTGCTGCAGTCCGGTCGATTTTAGATTTTCCGTTGATCAATTCAACCTTCACTGAAGAAAATATTAATAAATATAAGAAAATTCATCTGGGCATTGCGGTGGAATCTGACAAGGGTCTTGTTGTACCTGTAGTAAAAAACGCAAGCGCTTTATCATTGAAGGAGCTTTCAGAAGTGATTGCGTCACTTAACCATAAAGCGATCAAAAATGAATTCATGCCGACTGATATGACCGATGGTACATTTACGGTAACAAATTCAGGGGTTTTTGGCTCCTCATTTTTTACCCCAATCATCAATCCCCCCCAGGTAGCGATTTTGGGAATAGGGAATGCGCAAAAACATCTAAAATTCAAAGGTAATTCCATCATTGAAGGGAAATTGCTCACATTGTGTTTGACTTATGATCACAGAGTGATCGATGGTAGCTACGCGGTAAATTTTCTGGCTTCAATTAGAAAGTTTCTGGAGGAAGACTTTGAAAAAGATTTTAATCAGCTGTTGTAATGAATAACGTTATGAAAATTAACTGTTGAAAAACTGATTAATTTTTGTAAACACGCTTCGTTTTGTGGTTTTTTGAATTCACAGTCCTGTCCATCAATGTCATAACTTGAGAATTTATTATGGTGTTGATGGACAGTTTACAGCTGGGGGTAAAGTATCGTCAAGCATTTTTCCCAAATTCAGGAATAATCTGATGGGTAACCCGCCAAATGCTGCCTGTCAACATACTTTTCCAAGCGTATTACGAAAAGATGGCTTGGCTCGGCGGATTGAAAACACACAAAGCGGGAGCAGAGGAAAGTGCGAGGTGTTTTCAATACCGACTTCGCCGGTACAGACGTCACGTCTACGAATGATGGCTTCGCCGGAACGCGCGGTGCCACGTTCCCATGTGATAATTGTTATCATTAAGTAGGGAAGGGGCTCGACCCCTTCTACAAAATTCACAATCAATACACCGGAAAATGGAACGGGACAAGCCGCGTTCCCTACAAAAGATTTACGTTACCGACTATCAGTACGGAAGGGGATCGACTCCTTCCACAAAATTCACAATCAACTCAATTGAAAACGGAATGTGTCATCACCACGTTGATTACGAAAAGATGGCTTCGCCGGAACGGGACAAGCCGCGTTCCCTACAACAACATCACTCAGCCGGAACGGGACAAGCGTTTCATAAATGTAAATTATAAGGATCTTACCCTTCCAATCGACAAGATCCTTCGCAAAAGAAGCTCAGGATGACAAAAACCAGTTCCTATTCCCTATTCCCTATTCCTATTCCCTGTTTCCTATTCCCTGTTCATGGTTGCCATGCCGTCCCGGATGTTTTGTAGGGGACGGTTGCCATGCCGTCCCGCGAACAGACGTCACGTCTACGGATGATGGCTTCGCCAAAACGAGCGGAGTACTGCTCGCTGCACTCCTGGCAACATGACCACGTTCCCTACAATCTCATGCTTCAATTTTAGTTTGTTCCAGAAGTCGTTTGTATTTTGAAAAACGTTTTCATCTTCGTTGCAATCAGTTTTTTAAGGAAAAAGAGAAACTCAGGTTCTACTCGTCTGAATCCTGGTTTTTTGGTACGAAGGGAATCAACCCCAATCGAAAAGCTTCTTCCTGGATATGGCGCGGCGCACCACGCGCATCGACAGCATGACCATCAATCATGATTATCCAGGCGCGTGGATTGCGCAGCAAATTACTGGGCAGTGTCCATTTCACTTCCAATATATCAATTCCCAGCATGTCCCGGATTTGCTTACTTTTCGCACTGCAGGTGCTTTGAGCAATACCAAAACTTTCACATAATTCATCAGCGCGCATATGAACTTCTTCTGACTTGTCAAAAAGAAAATTAACCTGACCGATCACGTAAACAATCGCGCCTGCCCAGGTTCCTGCGTTTCCCCTGGTCAGTGGTGATGGGCGCTTGCGGGCAAGTGTCGCAGCCATTGCACGGCTCAACTCAGCATATTCTAAGTTCAGTTTCTCTTCGCAAACCCTATCGGTTAGAGAGACAATCTCCTCAAATTTTCCCTGCATTGCCTGGGGGACTTTCATGTTGAAAACACTTGTTGTCATGGGTTACTTCCTGTCTGAAAAATATGGATTACGCCATTGTTGGCTTACTTTATTATATGTTTTTAATAAATTACCTGCAAATTTGTTTGAAACCGATCGGTCTGGTTCTGTCATGGTCTCTTGAGTATTATAAAGTAAATGTGATTACGTGGTCCATAATGAAACACTCTTGACAAGTTTGCTTGGCATGTGTATACTACACATACCAAGTTTACTTGTCATAGGAGATAAAGCATGAACAAAGAGAAAATATTAGAAATGAGCAGGATAGAAAATAACAACCAGGATCTCTATGCAAAAGAGATTTCCCAAAAAGCCGGAAACATAGCCGCAGTGGTTGCGGCGATATTGGCGACCATATTCTATGTATTTCAAATTTTAGTCGGATTGGGCGAAAATTATGGTTTATACGCGATTGTATTTTCCATCCCGGCAACCGGTTATCTGGTTACAGCGATCCAGACAAGAAGCCGGAGAGATGCCATCGTGGCAATCGTTTTCATCATCGCCGCCGTGTTCTTCTCAGTGCTCCACATCAATCACCTGGTGACCACCTCGACCATTTTATAAGGTTGTGAGCGACATGGATAATCAGCTGGTTCTCAAAAATAATTTAAAGCAGGTAAGAAACAAAAAAGGGCTCTCCCAGGCGAACCTGGCAGAGCTCGTGGGGGTCTCTCGAAACACAATCAGCTCGATTGAAACCGGGCAATACAACCCGAATGCCAAATTAGCATTGATATTGTGCGTGGCGTTGGAGGTTAAGTTCGAAGAGTTGTTTCATTTTTAACGGGGATCGGGTAAGTCTGATCCTTTTAACCGCCTGCTTGGAAGGCAGCCTGTTTCTTTTAGCCGATAAGGGAGGTCACCAAGAGCTGATACTAAAAGAAGCTGGTTTTCAGCGAGGTTATTTAAGGGCAGATTGCTTCGCTTGGCTCGCTATGACGATCTTCCATGGGGGTTTGCGATGAAAATCGACCTATGGGAATTAAGACCAAAACGCCAGCTCGGTTGTGAACTGGCGTTACAGAGTGATTAAGGCGAAATATCCTTCGCCTGTTCGCTCAAAAAGAGAACGCTCTCCATCAAATTACTTGCTTCTCCCGCAGCTCAACAAGTTGTTCGGGGGTGAGCCCCAGATATTGTTTGAGCAGTTTTTCAGTGTCTTCACCCAACACCGGCGATGCTTTGTGAATTTCGCCCGGCGTGCGGCTGAGCTTGATCGGGATGCCAGGGATGCGCGTTTCACCGGCAACAGGGTGTTCGACCTCCACGATCATATCGCGAGCCACCACCTGCTCGTTTGTAACCACCTTGTCAATCGTGTTGATCGGACCGCTGGGAATGCCGGCTTCGTCAAACATTTCCTGCCATTCTTCAGCTGTCCTGGTCATGAACTTTTCGACAAGAATCGGTTTCAGAAAATGATAATTCTCATTTCGCCGCGGGTTAATGGCGAAGCGTGGATCGCAGGCGATATCCAGGTCCATCAGGTCGCACAGGGTCGCCCACAAGCGGTCGTTACCAGCTGCGACCATGATCGGGTCGGTTTTGGTTTCAAAGGTTTCGAATGGAACGATTGAAGGATGGCGATTACCAATTGGCTTGGGAATTTCGCCTGTGAATTCGTAACGCGAAATCGCATTTTCCAAAATCGCGACCTGGCAATCGAGCATAGCCACGTCGACCATTTGCCCCAGACCTGAGCGTTCGCGTTCGTGCAGGGCAGCCAAAACCCCAATAGCAGTAAATAACCCGGCAGCGATATCGCCAATCGATGTGCCTACACGGGTGGGCACGCCGTCTTCCTGACCGGTGATACTCATGATCCCGCCCATCGCCTGCACAACCGCGTCATACGCCGGGCGTTGACTATAAGGTCCGGTCTGACCATAGCCGGTAGAAGCGGCATAGATCAGGCGCGGGTTAAGCTCTTTAAGCACCTCGTAGCCCAAACCAAACCGTTCCATTGTACCGGGACGGAAGTTTTCGACCAAAATGTCAACTTTGCGAACCAATTCTTTAATGATTTCCTTGCCTTCGGGGGTCTTCATGTTGAGCGTGATGCTTTCTTTATTGCGATTAAGACTCATGAAATAAGCGCTCTCGCCGTTTTTATAAGGACCATAAGCCCGTGAATCATCCCCTTTCCCAGGTTGTTCAATCTTGATGATCTCCGCACCAAGGTCTGCCAGGATCATCGTCGCGTAAGGTCCTGCCAATACGCGAGTAAGATCCAGCACTTTAATATCAGATAATGCGCCCATTTCAAAACCTCCAGATTGTTGTGTTCGTATGTGCATGCAATCAGAGTCCCTCGTTAGTGGGGGACTCTGATTGTTTCGTTCCTTGTTTTTTTTACTCGACTTCTTCAATAGCGATACAGCGGCAGAAGGCGCTCTCGCCATACTGGAACTTCCAGGGGAAGGTTCCCAAAATCAGCCGCTTGTTCAACACTTTGTCGATCTCACCGCCGATGTTCTCGACGTGGATGATCTCCCAGGGCTTCGGGAAAACCTTGATGTGCATAGCCTGGTAAACCTCTGGCCAGGGGTAGATCTCGTTGAGTGCTTTACCGTAGCGTTCTTTCATGAATGCATCACAGGCAGTCGCTTCGCCGGGTTCCCAATCGCGGATTTTGGTGTTCATGGGGTGATCAGCAGAGCCGCAGTCGACAGCGATGTGCTTAATCTTCATGTCCTTGATCCAGTCTACAAAATCCATGGAAGGACCGGGGTGGCGCAGCATATAACGGCGCTCGTCTGCTTCAGGTTGGTCAAATCCATACCGATGGTATCCGGTGTTAATGAAGAGGATATCGCCAGTTTTGACTTCCACGCGGTCCATAATGTCCTGCGGGGTATAGATCGACCAGTCCTCGCTGATATCCGAAAGGTCCACCACAACGCCAGGACCAAACAATTTGTCCATCTCAAGCGATGCAATATCGCGTCCGGCGGTGTCGAAGTGCAGCGGTCCATCAAGATGGGTGCCGACATGGTTCGACGTGGTGATGAGCATGCCGTTAGCGCCGTTAGGGCTAAGGCGTTTGAAAAATTTCACCTGCAGGGGCTCATAAGTTGGCCACGGTGGGGTGAGATGACTCGTGTTTTGAGTCAGATCGTAAACTTTCATTTTGTCCCAATTTTTAATCATTATTCCTCCAAAATTTATTCTTCCAGGAGACCTTCGTCTTCCAGGAGAGTTACGTACGCTTCCAAAGCCTGTTCAAAACAAGCCATCGGTGGGTGGACGATTCCGGCGCCAACCTGACCAATCCCCGGTTCTTTATGGGCAATGCCCGTGTTGATCACCGGCAGCACCTGGGTTTCGATCACTTTGCGGATGTCTATGCCGGTGGGTGCGCCTCTGAAATTCATCGGCGGCAGTTTGTATGCCTGGCTTTCTTCCGTGGTTATCTCGTACATGCTGGTGGTGTAGCGCACCGCATCCTTGGGCGTTCCACCAACAAACTGGACAATTGCCGGCGCGGTTGCCATCGAAAAACCACCGATTCCGAGTGTTTCAGTAATACATGAATCTCCGATGTCGGGGTTGGCATCATCCATCGAAAAACCGGGGAAATACAACCCGTCGATTATCTCCGCGGGAGCGGTAAACCAGCGATTGCCAAGCGCGGCAACGCGGATACCGAAGTCGGTGCCGTTTCGTGCCATCGTGTAGACAATGGTTGAATATTTCACCTTGCCAACCGGCTCCATGGTGGCTTTGGCTGCCGGCATGGAGAGGTTCAGGAAGGTATGGTCGTTGCTATTCAAAAATTCGAGAACAGCAATTTTTTCTTCATCGCTGAACGAAGTTTTCACGATGCTGGGGGCAAGCTCGCGAATCAGGAGCGAGGTGGCTGCCTTGTTGCGGTTGTGAACTTCATCGCCCATCTGCAGCGCCTGCGCGATCATGATTTTCAGGTCGATCGGACCGTGTATCTCAATCGTTTCCTTTAATACTGGATAAAGCACGGTTTCCATCCACTGCAAGTGTTTAATCACTTCCGGTCCGTAGGCTCCCATGCGCAGCACCTTGCCAAGACCTTCGTTCAGGGTGCAGTAGGCGCGGTTGCCATAAGCCTTGTTTTCGACGATCCACACAGGCATCCTCGATGTCACAACTCCTGCCATCGGTCCAACCGCGTCGTGGTGGTGACATGGGTCGAAACGGAGTTTGCCTGATGCCCCATATTCAGCTGCTTCTTCGGGCGTGGAAGCCAGACCTTCGTACATTATCCCGGCTATTACAGCTCCCCGGAGCGGTCCGGACATCCTCTCCCAGCTGACCGGTGGTCCGGCATGCAGAAAAAGGTCTTTCGCCAAACCCGGGATGACTTCTTCTGCCACGCCCAGACCGATCAGCGTCGGTTGACCATTCTGGATGATCTCCAGAGCTTTTTTATTTGCGTTATCAATGATGTTTTGCAATATTCTCTCCTTTTAAATAATTCCTTAATTTGATTTATTGATTTTGCTAAGCAAATCCAACATCTTTTTCTTTCCGCCTGCTTTTGGTTTCCAGTTCACCTGAATTGCTGTTACATCCTGAGATTTCAGGTCGTTATAAAAGGACTTCAAGCCTATATTGATGACTTTCAAGTCCTGTGTAAAGAGGTTATTGACTGACATATCAGGCTCCTTTTATTCCTTGCATGATCTTATCGGTCAGGCGAACCGACTGGGCATTGGAAGGCATAACAATGATTTTTTCAGCTTCGAGCGTTTCGACGGATTTATGCAGATTTTGGCTGTCCAGATCCGTTCCGCAAACCGAAGCGATCACAACCACATCTTTGCCATGCAAAGACAATCGTTGGCGGACTTCCCGCACAGAATTAGCAACAGCTCCAGCTGGGTCGCTGTGGGAACCAAAACCGAGGACAACATCCACCAGGATCACAGCGGTGTGTTCATCCACGAACGATTCGAAGAACTCGCTGCGGGTTTGCGGGTCAATCATCGGGTGCGGTCTTCCGCGAGTGAACTGGTCTTCGCCCAGGTCCAGGCACACATGACCGCGTCCATCGGGCAAATTCTCGATCGCCATTTCCGGAGACAGGGGAATGTTGGAATAAATTTGATGTTGGTAGCCCAACAGCTTCATCGCTTCATCTGCCAGGGTCCCGCCGGTGTAGAGCGCGCGCAATTCGGTTTGATCACGGTTCAACTTTGCCAGGGCATTCTTTACGATGCGGTCGATCTCTCTTTCGGGCTGAGTGAAGCTGGTAAAGTCTTCTGCTGTTTGCCCGCGCAGCGCAGCAACTGCCTTGTGAGCGGCATCTTCGAGGCTGATACAGGGGATTGCCCCCGCTGCTTCGATGGCAGCCCGGTCTCCTCCAACAAAGTCGATTACGACCGGTTTGGGGCTGGTCTGGGCAATTTTATAGATCTTTTGAGCAACCGACGCAGCCGGGGGTTTGGAAATCAGGACGATAACCTCGGTTTCCGGGTCAGCGATCAAGGCTTCGAAGCCCTGCATCATCATCAGTCCGCCGATTTCCTCTTTAAGATCGCGCCCTCCAGTGCCAATCGCCTGCGAGATTCCCTCACCGAGCTTGTGTACCTGCACGGTCACTTCCTGCGTGCCGGTTCCCGACGCGCCTACGACACCAATCTTCCCTCTTTTGACCGCGTTCGCGAAACAAAGCGGTTTGCCATTGATGATTGCTGTTCCGCAATCCGGTCCCATCATCAACAGACCCTTTTCAACGGCTTTTTGTTTGAGGCGCAGCTCGTCTTCAACCAGCACGTTGTCCGAAAACAGCATCACATGCAGCCCGGCATCCAGCGCGACTTCCACTTCAGCAGCCGCATATTGACCGGGCACCGACACAACCACCAGGTTAGCCCCAGGCAGGTGATCAATTGCGGCACGCAGAGTAGACGGTTGGTAATCTTCGTCGCCGTCTGCCTGGGCACTTTTGTTGATCTCCTCGCCAAAGGCTTTTTCGATTGCCTCCATATCAATTTGCGAATCATCAAATTTGGCAGCAATAAACAAATCATTGGCTGTCAAAGTATCGAAATCGCTGGTTGCCAGGTTGAGATCTCTCGCCAGGTCCAGGTTCAGGTCAGTGCCCATCCCCACCAGCACTTCCTCAACCCCGGTTAGTTTCTGTAACTCACGCGAAATCAACATCAGCGTGACCGAGTCGTAATAGGCATTTCTTTTAATTTTCGTTTGTATGATCATCGGTTTGGCACAGGTTAGGCGGTTTTGAATTCAACCTGTACACGCTCTCCTTCCTCAAAAATTGCGGTAATTTGATAATGATACCAATCCAAAACACAGACCAGACCAAGCAAAAAGTCTCCGCCCGAACTGGCTCCGCGCCCAAAAACACTGGCAGCGGTGTTAACAAGATCCCTCCCGTCATTGAACAGGCAGGTTTGAACAAGCTGCTGACAATTTCGGCTGAGCTTACCCTGCGCAGCATGACGGAGCATATTCGCACTGATCAGGGTTGTGCTTTTTTTTGCCTTGTCCGCGATGGCTTGGTTAAATTGCCCGACCCAGGAATAACTACCCGGCAGCGAGCTGCCGGTGCAGCTTAGGACTGCGAGATACGCAGACAAAAAATCGTCACAGGAAGGCGTGGAACCCATGCCAAAACCAATCAACTTCTCGCTGAGGTCCAGGGCATGCTGCCAATCACCTTCGAAAATCGCTGTTGTGAAGGCTTTCAGGTCTGCAGCAATAAAACGGCAATAAATATCTTCATAATGCTGACCAGGTTCAATTGCCCAACCTGACAGGCGCGGCAGCAGTGGCAATAAGCCCACGGTTGGCTGGTTCCCGAGCCAATCAATTAATAGCTCTCTGATACGCCAAACCTCAACACCTGGACGTAGTGACTGGTCCGAATAAACCTCACTCTTCCATCTTTGCGCGCCCTCTAAATCGATGCACAAAAGCCCATTACTATCGGTAAACTGTGCAGATGTGAGCATGAGCTCATCGCCTTCCTTTAGCAACTTATTGAAGTCCCCCGTCCCATCAACCACCAGACCCATCGGTGTGATCTCGTCAAAATCGGTAAGCGTGATCAACTGGTCTTCACCGACAAGTAAATTTAGCGCATGGGTATAGATTGAATGCACACGTGCACGGTGATCGCAGCCTTCCCCGAGGAATGCCGCCAGGTCATCTGCTATGGTTGAGGCGTTTAATTTCTTCATGTTAATCATTCAAATCCCGGATCTTGAGCGCTAACTGGATTGAAAAAGCGGTTTCAGGATCCTTGAGGTCAATTTTTAAAGTATCCCGAATTCGGTTTATCCGGTAGACGATCGTGTTGTAGTGAATATACAACACTTCAGAAATTTTGCGCAGATTGCCTCCGTGTTCAAAATATACGCGCACCGTCTCAAGCAGCTTACTGTCATTCTGTTCATCATAATTAACAAAAGGCTGAAGTACCTCATCGGAATAATTGAGCATGTCTTCCCGAATTTCAGGGGCTCCGAAAAGACGACCAACGCCCATCTCTTCGAAGAAATTGTAGCGCTGGCTGGATTTTTTGCGGGCAGTCTGCAAAATACGCACAGCTTGCTGAGCTTCATGCAGGCTTTGGCTGAGCTTGTTATAGCCTGGATAAGCCAGCCCTATCCCGATGTAACAATATTCTGCCACATTTAAATCCCTGGCAATATCCAAAAGCGTGTAAACGAAACGCCTTGTCAGCTTGTTTCTTGTTTCCGCGCTAAGATTTTGATCGAATTCCAGTAAAAAGTGAATTCCATTGGTTTTTGTCGCATAAATATAACGGGTCGAGGCTTTTCGCTGGACATGGCTGAGAATGCCGGTCAAAAGCAGGCTGGTTTCCTGAATTCTGCGAGAACGCAAGGAAACGGAACGATTGTTATCCAGGTAATCCAGTCGCAGCACGACGAATTGGTGATAATCGAAGGGATTAAAGCCATAATATTCTGCGTCCAGAATAGCCCTGTCTTGCGATTCCGGATTGTCGCTTTGTAAAAGCTCCATAAAGTTGGCGCGGTGCACATTCTCCCGCTGGGTTACCGTCAGCCTGTTGACAATATGCAGGGTGATCAGCGAGGTCGCCGATTCGATCACGAACAAATCGCTTTTTTCTATACAATGATCGATATCCCAGATATAGATATAACCATACAGATTTTCTTCAAAATAGATCGGAATACTGAATCGCCGTACCAGTTCCCCGTCGATCAGGTCAGAAGTGGTACGAATTTCAGTCAAGCCCGGGTCGACCTGGATGTTGGTGTTGCTGCTTGCTGCCGGAACCACCCTTTCGAGAATGGCTCTCCATTTTTTGTCCTCAGCATGGAAAACGTTGCTCTTATAAACCAGGTCCGAAATCATAACCGGGCAGGCTACCATCTGGCTGATCAATTCGGCAAACTCTTTCATGCCACCACGCTTTAGCATGACGTTTTTAATCTGGTTATTAAATTGGTTTATCTGCCCAAGCAGGCGAGTCTGCTCTCCGATAATGTAGCTAAAAATTTCCTTCATTAAATCGCCGTAAGAGACATCCTGGGGAATTTTGATAATCGGAAACCCAAGCTGGTTCGCAGTCTGGAGCACACTCTCAGGAAGCTCATTAATATAGCGCTTAACTTTGATGCCCATACCGCACACGCCGCGTTCAGAGAAAAGAGGCAGGAGGGTATTAAACGCTTCAATATCGTCAGCAAGCGAATAGGCAGTAGTCAATAACAACTCGCCCGGTCGGACCCACTCGACAATGTCAGGCACCTCCATCACATTGACAGAGGTGATTTCGTTGTCCATCCCAATTTCACCAGCGATCACTTCCGCCCCAGCCAGCAAATCGACATTAAGGATGTCTGCTAAACGAACTTTTAATGCTTTTTGCATCGGTCGTCCTTCATCCTGATAGCTATTGTACATAAATCCATTGGCGTCTTCATTGTAATACCGAAACAGATAATTGTGGTTATTTGGAGTGCTGCTTGTTAAATTTCCACAATCGTACGCCCTTTATTTGGAAAACATAACCGCTATCTTGTTAATCCGGTTACAATAACTCCATGCTGGAAATTGATATTTCTACTTACCACCAGGCGCTGCGCGGACGCCAGTTTACAGCCGAAGAATTGGTTGCGTTTTACCTTGACCGCATTGAGCGTTATGATGGCGTTCTGTCGAGCATTATCAGTGTTAACCCGGCAGCCGTCGATCAAGCCAGACATTATGATGAAATTCTGCGCGAAACCGGTAAGCTTTGCGGGAGTCTGCATGGCGTTCCAGTGTTAATAAAAGACAACATAGAAACGTCCAGGCTGCCTGTGACAGCGGGGAGCTTAAGTTTGGAAGGCTTTTCAACCGGCAAAGACGCGGAGCTGGTCAGTCGCTTGAAGGCGGCTGGTGCAATCGTCCTTGCGAAAACGAACTTACACGAATTTGCGATCTGGGGTGAAACGATCAGCTCGATCAAAGGGCAAACGCTCAATCCATATGACCTTACCCGCACACCAGGTGGCTCCAGCGGTGGAACCGGGGCGGCTGTCGCCGCTAATTTCGGGCTGGTTGGCATCGGGACGGACACGATCAACTCAATCCGCTCTCCATCCAGTGCCAATAGCCTGGTCGGTATCCGCCCTACTGTTGGGCTGGTAAGTAACGATGGCATCGTGCCCTATTCGCTCACCCAGGATACTGTCGGACCGATGGCGCGCAGCCTTGCCGACGCAGCAACAGTGCTGGAAGTCATGACTGGTCATAAACTGTCAAATTCTGAGGCGCCAATCAAGGCAAAACTCGGTGTCCTCAAATCCTTTTTTGGTGCCGAAGCGATCCACGAGGAAGTCAACCTGGTCATGACGAAAACTCTGGAAGACTTGCTTTCCATTGGTTTCAGGGTCGTTGACATCGATGACCCTATTGAGATCAGTGAGCTGGTGGCAAACATCAGCGTCCATATGTATGAACTCAAGGCTCATCTCAACAGCTACCTTGAGTCTGTCAATGCCCCTTATGCGAGCATCGACGCGATCCTGAAGAGTGGTTTATACCATCCTGGAATCGGAGAAAATCTAAGACTTGCCAACCGCCTGGAAATCGACTCGCCAGAGTATGCCCAACGCATGGAAAAGCGCGCAGCATTGCAAAAACAGCTCCAAAGCATATTTCTCAAACACGAACTGGATGCACTGATCTTCCCACACCAACAACAATTGGTCTGCAAAGTGGGTGCGTCCCAGGTTCAGCGCAACGGCGCGCTTTCAGCCATCAGCGGATATCCCTCACTCTGCATGCCGGCAGGGTTTTCCACAGCAACAACAGTCGCGCCTGTCGGAGTACCGATTGGTTTTGAGCTGCTCGGATTACCAAACAGTGAAGCCCGACTTATCACGATAGCCAGGTTGTATGAGAGCCATTTCCCCAGGCGCAGACCTCCATCTGAAAAGACGTGGCTGTGATTATTTCTAAAATTTACCTTTTCAATAACTCTATAATTGTTAAATTTAACAAAACGTGGGTTGCCAGCATTATGATAGAATGTGATTAATTGTTGCATACCAGGAGACTGGTGTATGCTGGCTTACCCACTATAAACAAAGACTCTACAATGAGCAAAGGAAACGCTATATGGTAACTAAAGGAGGCTTTTAATGATAAGCAGGTTCCAATACTTTAAGCCCCACAATCTCAGCGATGCAGTTCAATATCTCGAAAAAGAAGATAATTCTTACGTCCTTGCGGGCGGTACCGACTTGATGATACTACTGCGCAGAAACCTGATCAATGCCGAACATATCGTGGACATCAAAGCTATCCCGGAGCTGTCTGCTTTGGAATATAGTAATAGCACAGGGTTAACGATAGGCGCTGGTGTTGTGGTAAATCGTCTGGTTGACTCAGAAATTGTCAAAACCAACTATCCGGCGCTGCAGCAAGCGGCTGCTTCTCTTGCATCTTTTCAATTGCGCAACCGCGCCACGGCAGTCGGTAACATCTGCAATGCTTCGCCAGGGGCAGATCTGCCCCCTTCGCTGCTTGTGTATGACGCGCTTGTCAATATCACCGGACCGCACGGCGATCGCCAGGTGCCAGTAGACCAGTTTTTCACCGGTGTGAAACGCACGGTCTTGCAGCGGGGCGAATTGGTCGTCTCGTTGCAATTGCCAGAACCTGGCGAAGGCGATCGCAGTATTTATCTGCGGCAAACCAGGCTCAGAGGGCACGACCTGGCGACAGTCGGTGTTGCCAGCCGCATCAAACCAAACGGCAAAGTCGCCATCGGCATTTGCGCGGTTGCCCCGACACCATTACGGCTTTTCGCACTTGAAGACAAAATCAACGAGCGCGGACTTAATAAAGAAACCATCGATTGGGCGGGAGAAGAAATCAACGCTCACATCCACCCCATCTCGGATGTTCGCTCTTCCGCGCTTTACCGCTTACAAATGGCGTCCGTTTTACTGAAACGCGGACTGCTCAATCTGATTGGCGAGGAGGAATAAGCATGGACAAAGATTGTTCTATGTATATCGAACATGTTGAATCAGGTAAACGCAAAGTGACCCTGAGTTTAACCGTGAACGACCGCCTGGTTGTTCGCGATGTTGACCCACAAATGACCCTGCTGCACTTCCTGCGGGATGAACTGAAACTCTTTGGCACCAAGGAAGCCTGCGGCGAAGGCGAATGCGGCGCTTGCACGGTTATCATGAACGGCAAGGCTGTGACATCATGCATCATCCTGGCAATCGAAGCTGAAGGTGCGCAGATTACTACAGTCGAAGGTCTCGCGAAAGACGGAAAACTGAGCATTTTACAAGAAGAGTTTGTCAGCCAGGATGCCTTGCAGTGCGGTTTTTGCACGCCTGGCTTCCTGATGTCCACCCGCGCTTTGCTGGATTCCAACGCTGACCCATCTGATGAAGAGATCATTGAAACCTTGAGTGGCAATCTCTGCCGATGCACCGGTTACATTCCGATCTTGAACGCTGTAAAACGCACTATCGAACGCGAACGAAAGGAGTTGGGACGCTAATGGAAGAGAAAAAGTATCGTTCCAAATATAAGCACGTCGGTCAACCCTATGATCGCAAAGACGCGCAGGAGAAAGTTACCGGACAGGCAATTTATGCCTACGATCTGGAATTTCCTGGCATGCTCCACGCCAGATGCCTGCTTTCTCCATATGCCCGAGCCCGCATCGTTTCAATTGACACCAGCGCAGCTAAAGCCCTCCCCGGCGTGCGTGCCGTGCTCACCGGCGAAGATTCCGACATCCTGGTTGGTCTTTACATGCAGGACAAACGTGTTTTGTCCAAAGGTGAAACCCGCTACCATGGTGATGTGGTCGCTGCTGTTGCTGCCGAAGACGAAGAAACCGCTGAACACGCTGTTTCATTAATTAAAGTGGAATACGAACCCCTGGTCCCGGTCCATGATGTGGACGAAGCCCTCGAAGGCAAGACCCTGGTTCATGAAGACATCAACGATCTGAAACACTACGTTGGCGTGTTCTTCCCACAGAAGGATTCCAACATCGCCAGCTGGAACAAAAGTAAGAAGGGCGATCTTGAGACTGCCTTTAGTGAGTCTGACCTGGTGGTTGAAAACGAATTTTCACTGCCTGCCGTAGCCCATGTTCCCATGGAGACTCATGTCGCCATCGTTCAGGCTGACCCTTACTCGAATAAACTCAAAATCTGGACTTCTGCCCAGTCACCTTTTGCTATTCGGCAAATCATGGCAGATAGTTTTGGCATCTCTGAGACGGATGTCGAAGTTCATATCCCCTACGTTGGTGGTGGATTTGGCGGAAAAGCCGGTATTCACCTCGAACCACTTGCCACGCTGCTTTCAAAAGCTGCCGGTGGCGCCCCGGTCAAAGTGCGTGCTACTCGTGAACAAGAGTTCAACCAGCTGCCTACCCGTGCCGGTATGCGCGGACGCATCAAAACTTCTGTCAACAACGACGGCACGATCACCGGCATGCAGGCTACCTATGACTGGGACAGCGGCGCCTACGCGGACTACGGGGTAAACGTTGGAAAGACCGCCGTCTACTCCGGCATCGGACCCTATCGAGTCGAAAATGCCAGTATCGACTCTAAAACCATCTATACCAACAAGGTTTTCAGCACCGCATACCGTGGTTTTGGACACCTTGAAACCCACTGGACGATTGAACGTCAAATTGATATCCTCTCGCAAAAACTCGGTATCGATCCCTACGAGTTTCGTATGAAAAACCTGCTTGAACCTGGCGATAAGACCATGAGCGGTGAGGTGCTCACAGTAAGCTCAGGCAGCCCGAAAGATTGTCTGACCGCTGTGGTAAAGGAAATCGGTTGGACCGGACGCAAAAGCGAAGAAGAACGCGAAAAGGAATGGAAAACCGGCAAAGTGCGCGGAAAAGGCTTTGCCATGCTGCAAAAAGCACCCGCCATGCCTGCCAACACCGCTACCTCCGTGATTATGCAGATGAACGGCGACGGGCATGTTAAGATGATGATCGGCGCTGTCGACTTTGGTCAGGGCGCTATCACTGCTCTGGCTCAAATCGCTGCCCAGGAGCTGGATATCCCGATCGAACACATCGAGATTTCTGCCGAAATTGATACCCGCGCCAATCCTTATGACTGGAACACAGTCGCCTCCAAGCTGATCTTCCTCGGTGGCAACGCCGTCATTAAAGCCAGCCGTGAAATGCTGCGTAAAATGAAAGATGTCGCCGGACAGGCTCTGCGTACTGACCCCGAAAACTTGCTGCATGCCAACGGCGAGATTTATCACCGTCACGATCCCACCCGTCGCCTGACTTACAAAGACGTCGCCCTTGGCTATATGTATCCCAATGGCACTGGCATTGGCGGTCCGCTAATTGCCAGCGGCAGCAGTATGGCTGACGGGCTGACCAATCTTCATCCTGAAACCGGTCAGGGTAACCCCGCCGCGGTCTGGACTTTTGGCGCTCATGCTGTAGAAATTGAAGTCGATGTCGAAACCGGAAACGTTACTGTTCTCAAGGTAGCCTCTGCCTTTGACATCGGTCAGGTAATTAACGAAAAACTGGTCTATGGTCAGATTTGCGGCGGCGTATTACAAGGGCTTGGTTCGGCAGTTTTGGAAGGCTACAAATTCAACTCAGATGTACAGTTGTTGAACCCATCCTTCACCGATAACAAGATACCGACCATGAAGGACATTCCCCTCGAGATAGTGCCAATTTATATAGAGAATCCGCAGCACAACGGACCCTACGGTGCTCGCGGTGTGGGCGAACACCCAATGATCTCCGTTCCCTCGGCAATCGGTAATGCTGTTTACGATGCCCTGGGAATCAACTTCCACGTTTTGCCGCTTTCGCCTGAAGCGCTTGTCCTGGGCATTCAAAGTGGCAAAAAGTCAATCCTCTGCACCGATGTTGACTGCTTGCCCGGTTTGCATTGATGCATTAAACTGACACCTAACGATACACCGTATCCCTCAGAATCGCCTCGCGCGGATTGCACGCGAGGCGCTGAGGTGAAAGGAGAAAAGCTTATCGAAGATACCTTTACCCAGATCAATTTCAACATTATTCATTTTTATTACTAATTAAAAGGAGAAATAATGAAATGGTTTACTAAGTCAGACAGCACTGTTGGTTTCCTCCCCGACGAAACCCCACCATTTTGGAAGCTGCTGCTCTACGCAATTCAACAAGTTGTAGTGATGTTCCCCGCTACGATCACCGTAGCACTGATCACCAAATTTCATATCTCGACCACAATTTTCGCCAGCGGTTTTGCCACTCTTTGTTTCATACTGGTTACCAAAGGCAGAATCCCCCTCTATTATGGTTCGAGCTTTTCATATATCGGTGCGATCGTTGGTTTGGTTGGTGCCGACTACCTGCAGAGCGTTGCCATCCTTCCGGACGAATGGATTTCAATCGTTACCTTCGGTATCGTCATGTCTGGTCTGGTCTCGGTTGCAGCTGGTTTACTGGTCAATAGAGCCGGGAAGGACGTTATCGACAAAATCCTTCCAGCAACCATCACCGGTCCAATTGCCATGGTCATCGGTCTGACTCTGGCTGGAAACGCTATGGCAGATGCCGCGCCTGCAGACGCTGGTCCTGGTTTCATTAAAAACCTGCCCTGGATCGTATCCCTAACCACCTTAATCGCGACCATTCTTTTCTCGGTTTATCTCAAAGGCTTCCTCTCTCAATTGCCGCTCTTCCTGGGCATGTTACTTGGTGTTATCGTTGCAGGTATTTTGACTGCAATCACTGGCAACGATCTGTTCCGCCAGCTGCCAGAAGAAGTCGCGCGACAGGGTGTCTTCGCACTGCCGCATTTCACCGTACCGACGATCCACTGGGGAGCAGCCCTGGCAATTATGCCGGTCGCGCTTGCCACGATCCCTGAATCTACAGCGCACATTTACCAGCTGGATGTCTATGTCAATGACCTTGCCAAGAAACTGGGCAAAGATAAGAAATATGACATCGCCAGTTTGCTTGGTACGAACCTGATAGGTGACGGCGTTGGCGACATGGTCGCCGGCTTCATGGGCGGTCCCGCGGGGACCAACTATGGCGAAAACATCAGCGCCATGGCGATCACCCGTGTATTCTCAGTGCCTGTCCTGATGGCAGCCGCGGTCATCGCGATGATTATCGCCTGCTTTACCCCACTCGTAAAAGCTATTTATTCCATTCCCCTGAGCGTCATTGGTGGTTTGGAAATCTACCTGTTCGGCGCCATCGCCGCCCAGGGTATCGCCATCATGATCGACAAGAAAGTTGATATGTTCAGCGCAAAGAACATCGCCGTCATCGCCACAATCTCTGTCATCGCCATCGGCGGTCAATACTACTTCGCGGGCATGATTCCCTTCTTTGGATTGCAGCTGCCTGCCCTGGCAACAGCCTCAATCTTCGGAATCGTTTTGAACGCATTATTGAACCTTGGCAAACGCCCTGATCACTTTGCGGAAGAATAGCAGCTAATCCTGACAAAAAAGGAGCTGGTCGCGCGACCAGCTCTCTTTTTTTTCTGAATACGATTCATAGCGAAAGCCAAAAGGACCGCGGGGGCGCCAACCAGCGATTCGATCTGCACCCCTGGCATCCAACGGTTTATCAGCAAAAGGTAAACAATATTGGTAACAAAAACCACAAAATAGACCGGGCGAGTTTCTTTTTCGTTGGTCGGGGGATGGTTGATTCGTTTTTAAACATGCTTTTAGGTTGTATAAAGTTTCGCTTGGCTAAATCATTACAGATGCATAAGAGGAAGACGTATCCTCCTTATCTTTCCCCATTGGCTATGAGCCGCGAGCCAAACTCCATCTTTGCAGGCATTTTTCCTTCTAATCAAGACAAGAGAACAAAGGCTGACTGCTGCGCCCCTGATCGAATAAGGCATCCAATTCTTCAGGACCAGCGGCGGGAACTCACATTGACGATGTTTGGATAGAAATGAGGTCAATACTCAGGCGATCACCTGTCAGCGAGCAGCAGTGAGCTATCTTCCCAGTTTCTCACATAACTGACCAGCGGTTGGATATACCCTCTCGATGAACAGTCATAGGAATTCTTCATAGCCTGCACCATCTGGTCAGAACCCTCCTTTTCCTTCATCCCGCGCATGATCATCCTGACCACGCTCATAATCAGCTTGTCCACTCCCTTCATCCGCTCATAATTAATCCCGCTTTGAAAGTAAAAGAAGGGAATCTCCACGTTCGCTGGAATATTGCCCTGCTGAACCCTTTTGGCAGCCTCGGTATCCTCCTGTGGGGCGGCTCCGGTGGCGAAGACAACAAGCTGTTTTTCGGGGCAGGATTTGAGCGCTTTTTTAATGAAATGAATACCGTCAATCTTCCCCGCGCGCACTCCCCCGCCAAATATGACCATGTCGAAAGGTGAAAAATTGACCAAATTGACGTTTTCAAGCGGGTAGATTTCGCAGCCTAATTCTTCTGCGATCCAATGGGCATAACCATCGGTAAAACCGGTCCGCGATTTGTACACAACGACAACATTTTCCATCGACTGCCTCCCAGCCAGCTGAACTCTTCCAGTCCAACTCGCTATGGAATGATTCTACTCCAAACTGAAACTTTTCTGTCCCCAGATACGAATATGACAGCAGTTCTTTTTATGATCATTAAATTTTACTCATAAATAATTAATAACCAGTATTCGCCAAAGCTATGAGAAAAACGAAAAGGTTTAGAATGGGTTTTGTTTATTTCTTCCTAAATTGAGAATTACTGGCGAAAATGGATTACGAACTTTTCAACTTAACGCCATTTACTTATGCCATCAGCCAAACTCTGTCATTTCGAGGGTCGACGCAATCTCAACCGCTCCCCGCTCCATGATCCCGGTTCCCCACTCCCCGCTCTCAGCTTTTTTCCTGTCATCCTGAGCCTCTTTTGCGAAGGATCTTACCAATCCCACGGGCGAAATCCATTAATAGCAGCGAGGCACTTGGTTGGGCTTACCGTAGCATTTATGATTTCTGGTCGTACACGAATGATAGAATTCTGGATCTTTGCCGCGCTCTCATTATACGACTTCGCCGACACTTCCTCCGCCCGCTGTGGAACTTTCAACCCCCTCTTCAGAGGGGGCAGGGGGGTGAGAGCCGGGAAGCGGGGAACGGCAACCCCCTCTTTAGAGGGGGGTAGGGGATGGAGAGCCGGGGAGCGCGGAACGAGGAGTGGGGAACGGTAACCCCCTCTTTAGAGGGGGGCAGGGGGGTGAGAGAATAACGGGGTGGTCATTGCGAGTCGTTTTGCCGTTAAGCCTTGATGGTTGGGTATAAATTCGGTTTGGCAAACGGCGTGGAAATCTGCTTTTTATCTTTTGAATTTACAAAGAATAAGAGACCAAAGGAAGGCTGCCGTGCCCCCTTGTTGACATTCAAACTGTTCCTGCTATTCAGGTAGCGTGGGCTCGCAGTGACGCATCTGTAATCCGTCATTGCGAGCGAAGCGAAGCAATCCGCAGTTTTTCTTTTTGCTTGTACCCACGACAAGAAAATAAAGGCAGGCTGCCACGCCCCCTTATTGTGATTCAAATTGTTCCCGCTTTTCATCTGACGGGGGCTCGCAGTGACGCATCTGTAATCCGTCATTGCGAGCGAAGCGAAGCAATCCGCAGTTTATCTTTTTACTTGTACCCAAGAAAAGAGAATAAAGGCAGACTGCCGCGCCCCCTTATCGTTATTCAATAGTTCCCGCCATTTGTGTAACGGGGGCTCGCAGTGACGGATCTG
>ENA-UOOH01000532-UOOH01000532.1-fermentation-metagenome-genome-assembly--contig:-NODE-532-length-42865-cov-16.828218_pt1 | contig 42865 bp, 44 predicted proteins | sample MGYA00245778_ERZ724025 | MGnify/ENA primary metagenome ERZ724025 (study PRJEB28704, sample SAMN03018313) | fermentation metagenome | biome: anthropogenic terrestrial biome; feature: soil; material...
TGGCTGGGAATTAGATAAGTCTAAAGACCCATTTCACTAATTAAAACCTTTTTAGTATTCAATTTTTTTATGCTACCTATAATTCAGCACTATTTGCAATGATAGTATAAGTTTCAAAGACGTTGTATATAGCAATATAAGCATAATTTCCGTTTCCACGTTGAGCCGGCGACTCCATTTTAATATCCTTGATATTTCCGGTACCAAAACCAAGAACACTAAGGTAAATACAATTTCATCATTGATGAACCATATGCCTATACTCGGAATTAATCTGCGTGTTGCGGCAGATCGGGGTGTTATATGCGGGCACAAAAATAATACCATGTCTTATGAAGCATGTAATAGCATAAAATAGTACAAAAAATCACTAGATGTTACTGTAATTCATTATATTTCATGATAAAATTAACAAAGAATAAAATATAGCATTACTTGTATAAAAGAGGTGGAAAAGATGATTACTCCAAAAAAAAGAGTAATGACAGCTTTGAATAATGGATTTACCGATAAAGTTCCTTTTACTGTATACGAAAATATGATTCCACAGTGTGAAACTGAACGTGATCTAAGAAATCGAGGCTTGTGCATTGTAAAACGGCTCCCTTCATATACAATACATCATCCAAATGTTGAAGTAAAAACATATGGATATTTGGATGAAAACAAAAGAAATGTTGTTCGTACAGTATACACAACACCATACGGTCAGTTGCATAAGCTTGCTCAGGCAGGGATAAACACAACCTGGACTCTTGAGCATCTGTTCAAAACACCGGACGATTACAAAAGCTTATTATTCTACATAGAAGATAGTGTTGTGGTACCGGAATATGATAGAGTACAAACGCAAGTATTAAGGCTTGGAGAAGATTTTGTCGTCCGGGACCAGATTATTCTTGAACCTATGCAGGCATTAATATCTGATTATATGGGACCGGAAACTTTTAGCTATGAATGGGCTGATAATCAGGATGAAATCCTAAAGCTTTTTAAGTCATTATCAAAGCTGGCCATGGAAGTAAGTGTTGTTGTTGCAGATGGTCCACTTGAGTTTGCGAATTTCGGGGGTAATGTTGTTCCTCAGATTGTTGGGGTTGAAAATTTCAAAAAATATTATGTACCTGTTTATAATGAAGCTGCAGAAATACTTCATAAAAAAAATAAGCTTATAGGATGCCATTTTGATGCAGATAATACGCTTATAATGGGTGCTATATCTGATACCGCCCTTGATTATATCGAAGCATATGATGCTGGAATAAGTCCATCTGTAAGCGTTGCCAGAAAAGCATGGCCTGATAAGATACTGTGGTTGAATTGGCCAAGCGCATGGCATCTTGGCACAACGAAAGACGTATATAATAACACTTTGGGGCTGATTGAGGAAGCTGCACCGGGCAACGGCTTTATTATTGGGATAACTGAGGATGTACCGGAAGAACTCTGGCAAAAAAACTATGTTGCTATAATGGACGGAATTGATGCCGCAGGCACATTTACATAAATCATAACAACCGGTCGTCACTAATGGGTGAGGGATCTCCCGGAACCATGAACAAATCCCGGAAGATCCCTTAATATGGGAAATCAATTTACTCTATAGAGCTCCAGTTCATCAACATATATGTAACCAGTACCGCTATTTTTCCAAATATAAGGCTGAAGCTTGACCGTACCAACAGGAGCTGTAAACGTTACACATTTCTGTGTATAGTAGACATTATTCACTTCTCCTACATGAAATACTCCAATCTCGTTGTTAGAGCTATTATAACACTTAACCCCTATGTATCCGGTTTCACCTGATGTACTGACTTTACACCATGCATTTAGAGTATAATTAGCACCTGCACTAACACCGGTAGTAATATCCTGCCCACGGCCTCCTGCACCTGTTCCGACACGCATACCATAACTGCCGCTGCTGCCAACACCGCTAACAGCTCCACTATTGCCCCAATCAACCCACGAAGCGTTTTGCTGTTCAAAACCAGGATTAAGAATCATATTTTTATACAATACGAAATCATCGCCATATAAGTAACCATTACCATCCAGCTTATACATATAAGGCTGTAGCTTCGTAGTGCCCGCAGGTGCTGTAAAAGTCATTGACTTAAGCGTGTATACATTTTCTGTAAAAGCGTCAACTGAAAATGCGGCCAATTCCTGATTCAGGTTATTCAAGCACTTGACTCCTATATAGCCTACTTCATTGCAACCACTTACTTTACCAAATGCTCTAAAGGTATACTGACTTCCTGCTGATACATTTGATGTTATCATCTGTGCAGTACCACCCTCACAGGATCCAATCCTCATATAACGCGATCCGCTGTTTGCATCTGCAGAATTGGTGATGACGGTTCTATTGCACCAATCCGCCCAATTGGTTAAGCCCGATTCAAAGCCTGGGTTCAATATCATATTAACAGGTACGCCTACAAATTTGTTATATGCTATATTTGTTAAAGTATTCCCTGTTTTGTATGGGTAATCATAAGCTGATGCCCACCACTCTACTCCACCGATATTTTTACCATTGATATAATCCATTTTATTGGCAAAGGAAACCTCATCCTCGTATGTATGGGTAATTCCAAGTGAAGAGCTGTAAATCCAAGGTGATTTTGATGTTGGGTCTCTGTACTTTGTGTATTGACCGCTTGCTTCCATCTCTTTCAAGTGCCAGAATGGGATAGTTCCTGATGTACCTCCCCATATATCCGGTGCAGCTCCATTTGCACTTACAAATAGTCCATTGGCTCCTGGTGCTACATTTTCCCACCCCTGTGAATAAAAAGGTGTCCCCATAATAATCTTGGATCTTGGTACATTCTGACGGATATATTCCGAAATAGCCCAGTCGGTATTTAATTTCTCTTTCATTTCTGCTGTTTGTATGTCACCGACTAATGGGTAAAGCGGAGTACAGTGATTTGTTACATTATCCCAGGAGCCATGAAGATCATATGTCATTATTGTTATAAAATCCATATACTGTGGGTAATTATTTATTTCATAATTCTGCATCTTTTCGAAGCTAGCGCTTACAGCAGCTGTCAGCAAATAATTTTTCCCATCCGCTGCACCTGCCGTATTTAGCACTGAACGAAGCTTTTGCATAAGCAATGTGAAGTTTTGCTTATCTTCTGGACGATAAATATTGTCAGGTTCACCTCCGGTTACAGGATATTCCCAGTCAATATCAATACCGTCAAAAAAATCATATGTACGGAGAAAGTCTACACAACTGTTGGCAAATGTTGTCCTTGACCCATCTGTTAATGCTACATCCGAAAAGTATTTTGATAAGGTCCAGCCTCCGACTGAGATTAATACTTTAACATTAGGGTGGTTAATCTTTTGTAAACGTATTTGATTAAAATTCCCATAGTACGGCAAGCCTTCAGGATCTCCGTCGAATACTATTCCAGTGTCTGCCCATTCGTCATAAAATTTTAATGTACCTGTAGTTCCGTCAATATCCATGAATGCATATAAGACATGTGTAATCTTATCCCAGGGCAAATCTGCGGGGCTGTGATTTCTCTGCATATCATAAATCGACCAGTTCATATAATATGCAATAATTTTTTTGGATGGATCAGGTACTGCGGCATTTGTTACTGAGGATAATGGAATGCTTAGCATAATGCAAGTAATTAAAAGCACAAGTATTGTTCTTTTCGATTTCATAAATTCTACCTCCTAGATTTAAATTTTTAACCAGAATATTTTCCTGTCAAATGCTGGACATCAACAGGTAAATCGTTTAAAATTCGCACCTCCTTCCCTTATTTGAAAAGGGTTTTTTCAATAATCAGATAATCGAGTCCCGAATGACAATATCATCCCACTTGCTGCCTACCCTCTTTATTTCAACATCCAGCATCTTTACAATTTGTTTTCCCAAAGGCGATTTGGGTTTAATGCACCTGATTTATAAATCAAGGTATTAATTGATCAGCCAGTTCAATATAAGGCAAAAAATCCATCTTCGGTCTTGGATCATATGAGAGATATACTTCCACATACATTCCTCTGCTGTTTTTTCTGTTCTTCCTAATATTTATTAATCCATCGATAATATCTATCTGTGATCTATACTTCATAATGGCCCCGCATACTTCTTGTTCGACATCTTCAGAGGCCACAATTAAGCGATTTGCCCTTAATCCGTCAGCTCGTCCTTTTACTAATTGATCTTCAGGAGACAAATCACCCCATGTGGAATATTGAACTACACTTTTGATTTCTTTTGGTTCATTCCAATCAACTAAAACAAGATCCCCCGCCTGGGGTGCATAAAATGTCCCTAACATGCCAACTGCCCAATGATCCAGATGCTCGCGGTAATGGTTTGGTACAAGTAATCTTGTGATTCTGTTCTTTCTCAGTGAAGTAATTATGTCTTTGAAACTTCCTTCCTCACCGTTATTCAGCTGCCATCCCAAGCTCTGGCATACACTGAAATCGCTGTAGTTGAACCGTATAATATTCTCATCCTTAATACCAAGCATATTATATGAACTGTAAGTTTCATCAACTCTTACCCCTTCAATTGAATCCTTCTCGTCAATTGTACTGTACCCTGCATTTCCTCTGCAAAAAATGTATATATATACCTCAGCCCCGTTTCTGATCGCAGCCGAAATTGCATATCCCGCTCCAAGTACCGCATCGTCGTCGTGGGGGCTAAAAATGCATAACCGCTCTTCATTGCATTTCCAATTTGGGAAAAGAAAATTTATGTCTGTTGAAATTTCATTCTTATCTATATCAATATAATATAAATCCAATATTTTCACTCCTTTGCATTATTCTTTTAAAGATCCGCTCATTATACCTTTAATTATGTTCTCATGCAAAAAGATATATATTAAGAGGCTTGGAACAAAAGATAGCATGATGGCAGCCAGCATTCCCGTATAATCCGTATGATATCGGCCAATAAAATTCGTCAAACCTACGGGAAGTGTCATATAATTTACGTTTGACATGAAAACCAATGCAAAAAGCAACTCATTCCAAAAGCCAATAAAGTTGAAAATGGTTACTGTTGCAATTGCCGGCTTTGACAAAGGTATTATTATTTCCCAAAATATCCTATATACAGAGTAACCGTCAATAACAGCTGCTTCCTCCAATTCTCTTGGCAGCATTTTGAAAAATCCGCCCAATATAAAAATTGACATTGGAAGAGAAACAGCGGTATAAATAATTATCAGGCAAACCGGGCTTCCAACCATATCCGCACTGTTGAAAAGCCTGTACAAAGGTATTAAAGTAGCATGCACCGGGATCATTACCCCAAGAAGAAAAAACATCATTACATGTTTTGATAGTTTCCATATCATTCTTCTAATTGCATATGCAGCCATGGAACTTGCAATTAAGCTTACAATTACAGCTGTTGTAACTATGTATGCAGAGTTGAAAAAATACCTTCCAATGTTGCCAACAACCCAAGCATTCCAGTAATTTATAAACTGAGGAACTGCCGGAAGTCCCCATGGGCTTTCGAAAATTTCATGATTGTTTTTCAGAGAACTGACCAAAGTCCACAATAGCGGGAATATACAAAAAGCTGCAAATAATATTAGTACGGTATACATTATGACATTGGCAAGATTAAACGGAATTTTCCTTTTTAGCGCATTTAAATTCATTTTTATATCACCTGCTTTATATAAATTTTTAACATCAAGTATATGATTCGCTTTTGAAAATCTTATTTACAAGCAGAGTTACGATCAGGCATGATATTAGAAGAACACATGCGCTTGAACTTGAATATCCGAACCTGTAGTTTCTGAATGCGTGGGTAAACATGTGCAAGGCCATTACACTGCTGGCATGATTTGGACCACCCTGCCCCGCTGTCAAAGTGTATACCAGATCAAAAATCTTTAAAGAATTAGTGGATATCATAATTGCATCTACATAGATAATTGGTTTTATCAGAGGAATTGTAATGCTCCATAGTATTCTCCATCTGCCTGCTCCGTCGATTATTGCAGATTCATTTACACTATCCGGTATTCCCTCAATTGCTGATAAAAATAATATCATATGATATCCGACAAATTGCCAGCATGCCACCAGAATAATTGCCCACAATACGGTATTTTCATCTCCAAGCCATGGTCGTGTAATGCTTCCGAGTCCTATTAGCTTGAGAAAGGAATTTACCAGACCAAACTCAGAATTGTACATAAAATACCACATTAATCCTATTGCTGCGCCGGACAGTATATTAGGAACAAAGTAGAAAGTCTTGAAAATCTTTTTCCCAAAAACTCCTGTGCTTAAAATTGAAGCAAGAATAATTGCTACCGGCATTTGAGTTATAACTGACATCAGCATCAGCAGGAAAGTATTTTTTATACTGGTTATAAATACGGAATCACGAGTAAATAGCATGATAAAGTTATTTAACCCTATAAATTTTTTATCAACTGAAAACATGTTCCATTCATAAAAACTCGTTACTATTGTTTCAAGAACCGGAATAAACAAAACAACAGTATAAATCAATAATGCCGGCGCAATAAATAAGAATATGATCCATTTGTTTTTAAGCATAAGTTCCATAAAAGTACAACCTGCTTTCTTTAATATGGCATATCGAGGAACCGTTTTATTGTGATGATTCCCCGATATGCCGGCATTTGGCTATTTACCTAAGTTATCAGCTACAAACTGTGACAGCTTTCTGAACTCATCAGCCGGTGACTTGTCTGCAAATATGTTCTGAGTTGTGTTATTGAATTCACTTCCGATTGTGTTACCCAAAGCCACATCATAGAATATGAACATTGAGGATCTTGACTGCTGCAATTGTCTTAATTTGGCTGTAAGAGGGTTGCAGTTCGTCATATCAACGTCAGCAACAGTAACCGGAATACTTCCTGTACTCTCCGCAAAAGCCTTCTGCGCTTCCGCAGTAGTAAATGTTTTTATAAAAGCTGCTGCGGCATCAATATTTTTACAGCTTTTGCTGATAGCAAGGCAAAGATCAGGTTGTCCAAGCCAAGTGTCAGCATTCCCTTTACCTTTTTCCATCGTTGGGAACTTTATAATATCCACTTTATCTTTAACCAGTGAATCCTTCCCATAAATTTCTCCTACGATCCAGCTGCCCATACAAACCATCCCAGCCTTGCCACGGGTAAACAAGTTGTTGCCATCCGGATAAGACATACCATTAAAGCCTTTTGGAAAAGCATTCAGACTTACAAGCTCCTGCAGTATTCTTCCGCCCTCAATATATGATTCATCCTCGAATGTGCCTTTTCCCTCAACAATATTGTCAAACGGTTCATTACCGCCAATTCTGTTGAAAACATATTCACATAGGATTGCTCCAACCCATGGATCCTGGTTACCCATTGCGATAGGAACAATATCGTTCTCATTAAGTACTTTTATGACATTCTTAAGATCCTCATATGTCTGTGGTGGCTGCAAACCATATTGCTGGAAAATCTCAACATTGTAAAAAAGTGCTGCAGCATTTTGTTCCCCGGGAACTGCGTATATTTTTCCATCAAAAGTCACAGAATCAAACATACCCGGCAAGAATCGTGATTTCCATTCGGTATCCTTATCAAGGATTTCATTGATTGGGTAAAGCTTACCGGAACCAACAAAGGATTTCAACCGGCCGGCAGCCCATGTATAAAATATATCCGGAGGATTGTTGGTTGCAAGCTCGGCAGCGATCTTTGTTGCATATTGCTCGGTATCAATAGGTTCAAGGTTTAGTGTAACATTAAAATTATTATTAGCATTAAACTGATCTACCAAATCTTTAAAAGTCTTTCCCCAACCTTCTGATGTTGTGCCTGTTCCTACCATAACTCTCATATTAACAGGATCAGGTGCTTTTGTAGTTTCAACCTCTCCCATTGCCTGGGTTCCTGCATCATTGCCAGGCTGAGTGTTTACACCGATGCATCCCGTTATTAGCGTCGCTACGAGAAGTGTTAAAGTTGTCATGATAACAATTAGTTTCTTGAAATTCATTGAAAAACCTCCTTTTAAATTGAATTTTATGACATCATTATACATAACATATTAAAATAATAAAATGAGACAACGTTAGCTTAATTGTTTAATTAGTTAACTAATCGTAAAAATGTATTTGTATATTATAAATAAAAATGTTATCCTTAAATTGGGGGTAAAAAAATACATAATATGGGGATGAATAAAATGATCGGAATTGTGATTGCAGACGATGAACAGATCATCCGCCAGGGATTAGCAGGTATGCCATGGAGCGATATTGATGTGGAACTCAGAGGTATTGCATCAAATGGTGTAGATGCACTGGAGCTTTTAAAAAAAACAGATTCCAAAATTATTCTTACCGATATTCGAATGCCTGATTTAGATGGTATTGATTTAATCCATATTATTAAAGATGAACTGCCTGATATCAAATCAATCCTGCTGACAGGACACCAGGAATTTGAATACGCCTATTCAGCAATAAAGTATGGTGCTTTTGAGTTTATTCTTAAACCAACAGATCCTGATGAAATACTGGAAATAATACAACGGGCTAAAAAAGAAATTGAAAGTGAAAATAAGAGTACATTCGTTTATAACTTTAAAAATACAAATCGAAAAGATAGTATTGCTGAAAATTTGAGTGTTGATGGAAATCTGCCTTCTGAATCCATCAATGAAATCATAAAAAATGTAAAGGTTAGGAATTATCATAATGTTAAGGTGCTAACCAGAGAGTTATTAATGTGCTTATCCAATCATCCGGATGCCAATGGGGTTTTATTGAAGAATGCTTGTATAGAAATCATAACTTTGGCATCCCACTTGCTCGTTGAAAAGGGAACAGAGCAATTTGAGATGCAGGATCGGCTTGTTTTTTACAGCAACATTAATACCTGCAAGGACATCGAAGAATTAATCCAATATACAAATATTCTGTTGGAGAAAATAATTAACAGCTTGAATTTCATGGACGACCTTATAGTAAACAAGACTGTGGACGAATGCCTGTCTTATATAGAACAGTATTATATGGATGATATCACATTAGTATCCTTAGCCAGAAACATTCATAGAAATCCAATTTATCTTAGCCGATTGATTAAGAAAGTGCAAGGAAAGAATTTTTCGGATATTTTAACATTTGTTAGAATGAACAAAGCCTGCGAGCTTCTTAGAAACCAGGATCTCAAGGCTTATGAAGTCTCAAATAAAGTAGGTTTTAAAGATTCCAGATATTTCAGCCAAGTATTTAGAAAGCACTATGGCGTAACCCCTACTGAGTACCGTAAAGAAATCCTGCAAAAATATTTAAAGAAAGATGGTGAAATAACATGAAATCACTCTTCTTTCTAAAAGCACCTGCACGTTTTCTACGTGACATGCCCATCCGCTATAAATTAATCAGCGTTTTTTTATTGCTGGCATTGATCCCCGTCATGGTTATTGGTTATCTTTCATTTTCCAAATCCAAAGAGCTGCTTCTTGAAAAGACCAGAAAGTACACAATGGACATACTTAATGAGATTAGTAAAAATATGGAACTAAAGCTTCATACTGTTGAGCAGCTTTCTAAAATCATTTTTGTCAATAGCGATGTGCAAAAGCTGCTTAGTGATGCAAATAAAGGATTTGAGAATGAATTTCAGCAAGTAAATGCCCGAAGAGATATAAGAAGATTCCTTAGTAAAACTATAGAAACCAATGATGACATTGAATCGGTTTATATGATATCAAATTCTGGCATAGATTTTAGCGTCATTCTTTCAACTAATACTTTTAAGTTAACAGATCGCATCGCAAAACAAGCTGAGGGTGGCGAAGGTAAAAGTGTATGGTGCAGTACGGATGTACAAACAAGAACAATTCCTCTTGTCAGGGTTGTAAATAGTATGGAAAATTTTAAAAGCATTGGCTATTTAGTAGTAAATATAAAAGAGCAAAGCTTGTCGGATATTTATAGTAAAACAGCTCTTAAAAAAAACGGTGAACTCTATATCCTGAACGATGATGGAAGTATAGCATCCCATCAGGACAAGGGCATATTAGGGCAAATACAACATATTGATTATATTGGCAAGGTACTAAACAGTAGCAGGCAAAATGATTTTTTCATAACCGAAATAGAACAAAAAAATTATTATGTAGCTTTCTACCCAATCTCTGGCACCTCATTTAAAATTGTAAGTATTGTACAAGCTATTGAATATGAAAAAGAAATAATAACATTAAGGAACTCTATTATGGCCGTTGCATTTATATGCTGGTTCTTTGCTGTAATTGCTTCTTTCTATTTATCAGCAAGTATATCAAGACCTATCCGCAATCTATATACAATGATGAACAAGGTAGGAAAGGGAGATTTCAATGTCACCAGCAACTACGAATCTAAAAATGAAATTGGCGTGTTGAATTTACACTTTAACAGTATGGTAAAACAAATCAATATGCTAATCAATGAGGTATACCATGAACAGATACAGAAACAAAAAGCAGAACTAAAATCTCTAAAAATGCAAATTAATCCGCATTTTCTTTATAATACCCTCGAATCTATAAACTGGCTGGCCAGAACAAACGGAGCAAATGATGTAAGCAAGATGGTAAAAGCTCTTGGGGATCTTATGAGAATTAGTATTGGCGGAGAGGATTTTATAAATCTGGAGGATGAAATCAGGAATGTCAAAAACTATATTACTATTCAAAAATATCGTTATGGAGATAAATTAACAGTTCATTTTAAAATCGACCCAATGGTCTCGCATGTGAAAGTGCCAAAGCTGATTATACAACCTCTGGTAGAAAACTCAATCATATATGGAATTGAAAAACTGAAAGAAGAAGGCTCCATATTCATTGAATCATATATTGAAGAAAACAAAGTCATTATCTCGGTAATTGATAACGGTCCTGGAATTAAACCGGAACAACTGGAATCAATATTAAAAGAGGATAATAACAAAAACCGCACACAAATCGGATTAATTAATATCCACCGACGTATAAAACTCTATTATGGGCAAAATTACGGTGTGACTATCCAAAGCAAATTTGGAGAAGGGACAGTAGCGTCCATCCATATTCCATACAGTCAATTACTTGGTTCCGATAATTTATTACATGATTGTTTTTAAGCATTTAAGTTAGTTTAGTCAAAACATCATAAAAATCTTTTACAAGTTGCTCCGTTGCCCTTTTTACTTCTTCACACATAGATAGTCCTTGTTCGATACTCTTAGGCTGTATTCCTATAAAAACAACCTCACAGCCTGCCTCGGATTCCAGGTATTTGAGCATAACAGGAATCGGTAGCATGTGGGTAGAAAATGAAACGCCACCGATATCATATGCAGGCACTAGCTTCACCTCTCCCGGCAAAAGTCCCATATGAGCTGCATCCACTATAAAAAGCTTATCGGGTGCAAATTTTTTAATTACTCCGGTGAAATTCTCAGGTGCAGTTGACCCTGCAATTAATAGTGTCCTGTCCTGTTTCAGCAATCCTTCGAGAAGCTCAATAAAATACATGCCTGCTGCATCATCTGATCGAAGAGTTGAGCCAACGCCTAATAAGGCAATCTTTTGTTTTGGCTGTATACTTTTTCTCAAATAACCTCTTACATCCATCAAAGCTGCACCTTAAGATCACCCTTGTTCAGACTTGAAAGGTCAATATTCTGACTGTATGACAAGCACGTTTTTACACAGGAATCCACACATTGGCAGCAAAATATGCAGCGCGCCACATTTAGCTCTGCTTTCATTTTTCTGTCATCTTTAGTTCCTTCATTGATGATTTTTATAGCACCTGCAGGGCAGCTGCGTACACACAGTCCACATCCGGTGCAATCCGAAGGATTGTATTTTAACCTACCCCTATAATTATCGATTATATCCATCGAACCATTCGGGTATAGAATCGTTGCAGGCTTTTTAAATAAATGCCTAACAGCCATATTTATTATTCTTCCAGGTAAATTCTTTCTCATAACACAAGTACACCCCTTATTAGTAAATTAAAAATAATTTGTACAACTGCAATTGGCGTTAATACTTTCCAGCAAAAGTTTATCATTTGATCCATTCTAAGTCTTGCCATGGCAGAACGCATGAATGCCAGAAATAAAAGCACAGCAATTGTCTTTATAAAGTAAAGAAGAAAATCTAAAAATGCATTCCCTGTCATAAACGGCAAAAATACCGCAGAAATAACTGAAGCTATCAAAACAAGTTCACAACCCACCGACATTTTGAAAATGGCAAGGAGTATTCCGCTGTATTCAACCAATGCCCCGGATACTATTTCAGTTTCTGCTTCAGGCAAATCAAAAGGAGCCCTCTCCAGTTTCCCCTGACCGGAAATCAAAGCTGTAAATAAAGCAGGAATGTTTAACAGCATATAAAGTGGATGTTCTGAATAAAACTCCGTCATTCCTGTAATCGACCATGTTTTTGCTATCAGTCCAGGAGCCAGAAGTGCCATAAACAGTGGTACCTCGTAGGCAAACATCTGTGTCAGTGTGCGTACTGACCCGATCGTGGAATAAACACCTCTTGAATACCATCCCGCTAAAAACAAGCATACAGTAGGTATTGTCAAAAGATACAGCACGATAATGAGATCCCCTTCAAACGAAGCACTGGAAGCTTTTCCAAACACAGGCACATATACAAATGCAGTTGCCACAGCACATAGGGATATTACAGGCAAAACTTGAAACATCCGTTTGTTTGCCTCTGCAGGGATAATCGTTTCCTTTCCTAAAAGCTTGAAAAAATCTGCCAACGGTTGATACCACGGTGGTCCCATCCGATTTTGCAGGCGTGCATATACCTTTCTGTCCAGGTACTCAAGAAACAAGCCGTAAGTCGACATAAATAGGAACCCCGGAAATATTAAAATTTTTGTTAATGCTAAAATCATACAATGCCTCTTTCTATTACTTTATATAAATTAGTTACTCGTCTTGCCCACAGTATTTTAGGGTTATCTTTCGCCGAGGCGGGATCGTTGAGTAAGTTATAGATATTTTTTACGCTCAGGCATTTTTATCGAGGAAACATCTACACCTCGTTTTTTATGCCAGTCTATACTGTACTGTCTAAGGCTCTGCCAATCCATTACCTCAGTTTTGCTCCCGGAATTAACAACAACAGCACGGTCTGCACATGAATAGCATGGATCGATTGCAGCGATCGTTATCGGTACATCTGAAAGGTATTCACCCTCAAGCATATGCTTCATACCATGCCAGTTCGCTTCGGTTGGAGCTCTAACACGTACCCTCTCCAGGATATCGCTGCCGTTTGACCGGATAAAGTGAATGTTTTCTCCGCGGGGAGCTTCTGTCCTGCTTATGACTTCACCAGCCGGAATACGCCGCGGAGCTTTAACAGCTATATCGCCCCCAGGCAGGTTCTTTATCGAAAAACGTATAATTTCCAAGCTTTCAAGCATCTCCAGAATCCTCACAACAGTCCGGCCAAAGACATCAGCATGAGTGTCTGTTATGGGTTTAACAGGAACCTCCGTATAAGCTGCATAGGGTTCAATGATTCGAATATCCTCCATTATACCTGCAGCCCGGGCAACAGGTCCTACTGCACCATATTTCCGTGCATCCTCTTTCGAAAGCCTGCCGATGCCCGCCAAACGAGCTGAAAGCATTGTATCCGTCATAGCAAGATCCAGATAATATTTAAGTTGATCCTGCAGAAAATCAACGACCTTTAAGATGTTCTGAAGCATCGTATCGTCTATATCTCTGCGTACACCGCCAATGGTATTAATACCATAATTAACACGGTTGCCACAGACCTCTGCGAGCACATCCAGCACTTTTTCACGATCCCGCCAGGAATACATGAAAAGGGTATCAAAGCCTATCTCATGCCCGGCAACACCCAACCATAACAAATGGCTGTGCAGCCGTTCAAGCTCCGACACAATCACTCGAATATATGCTGCACGCCGGGGTATGGAAAGCTCGGCAAGCTCCTCTAACCCCTGACAAAATGCAGTGCTGTGGGTATGGGAGCATATGCCGCACACACGCTCTATAAGGTATAATGTTTGAATGTAGTTCCTGCTCTCACATGCCTTCTCTAATCCCCTATGGTTGTAGCCTATTCCAATATCTGCATGAACTACTTTTTCTCCCTCAAGGGTAATCGTAAAGCATCCCGGCTCCTTTAATGAAGGGTGCTGCGGTCCAATTGGTATTACTATGCGATTACTATCTTTATTCGGATTCATTTGTTTGCCCCTCCTTATTTGATTCATTAGTCGGCGGGTTGTATGTCATTGTGTTATTATCAAAGTATTTCGGATTCCAATCCTTACGTAAAGGGTAGTTTCCCTTTGGCCACCCGTCAGGTAACGGATATGACGAATCCCCCTTTAAGCCTTTAACATCAGCGCCAAAGAGATTCACAAGCTCACGTTCATGAAAATCCAGCGACGGAAATACATCTGTTACAGTATTGATTCTGGGATCAGACTTAGGTGCTTTCTCTTTCAGAGCAAAGATAATACCCTCCCGATTGGACAATATATAAATGAAGCCCAAATCATCACCATCATCCGTTCCAACCACATGGCTGGCTTTATAAAATCCCATTTCATCATGTATAAAATGAATGACTTGTTCGAATTCTTCCGTTGCAAGAGGCAAGGTAAAGATACGTTTTTGCCTTTGCACAAATATTCTATCCTTAAAAAAATCAAATTTCTTGCATAGTTCATCAACTATCCTTTGTTCAGCTTGCATATTTTCCACCTCGATTTTTCTGTCATTTTAAAGTATCCAACAGCTTTTGAACGGCACTGATAATTGCTTCGGGACGTACAGCACAGCCCGGAATATAGACATCAACAGGTATAACCTTATCTATACCGCCCATAACACAGTAACAGCCATCAAATATTCCGCCTGAGCAAGCACATGCTCCAATAGCAATAACAAACTTAGGTTCAGGCATCTGGTCATATATCTGTTTCAAACGTTCCTTTGTTTGAAGCGTGACCGCACCGGTGCATACGAGTACGTCTGCATGACGCGGGCTGCCCTGCTGCACAACCCCCATTCGTTCCAGATCAAACTTTGGCGTCAGTGCTGCTATTGTCTCTATATCACAGCCGTTGCATGCACCTGCATTGAAATGTATAATCCATGGAGACTTTCGTGTCCCCCACTTAATTGCTTTTTTTAAAAGTTGCAAAGGAAATTCACCTCTTGAAGATTATTCTCATGGCCAGTATACCGGCTAAAACGTAAACAATAGGTAAAATAGGTGCATCATATGGAGCTGTGGCTACCACAAGCACCAATACATGCATAATAGTATATAAAAAGGCAAAAGGAAAGAACTGGCTGTAATCAGGGTTAACATAATCCTGCACGTTTCTCTGCCCGCAGCCGTAAGGATCAAACCTGCCTTCTCCCTGCGCCCCAATGCGGGAATATTTTGAAACGCTCCTTGAAAATACGAGGAACACAGCAGAAAATATTAAAAATACAATCGGTGGTGCAAAAACCAATTTATCCATCTACTTCGCCTTCTATCCTTTCAGTTTTCTTAAATTACGTATATCCATACTTCCGTATTTTTTATAAATGCTAACAACAATTCCTGCTGAAACCACAGCTACAACAACCTCTACCACAATTACCGTGATAACAAATGACTGAGCCAGTTCAATGTTTCCATTTAAATACCCTGCCAGTATTATAAACATCGTAACTGCTTTCATTGCAATTTCCATGCCAATTATAATCTTCAGCATATGATATGTCCGCATAATGCAGTAAGCTCCTGATATTATAAGAAAAAATCCTGTTATGAGCATCATGTCTTCGAAACCAAATCCATTCATCTTCAATCACGCTCCTTAAACAAAACTACGACTGCAACTGCCCCCGCAAGCAAAACGATAATCTGCCCCCATATATCAGCCTGGCGATTGTTCCATAGTATTTCACGCAGGTCACCTGCTGTTTTAACAGCTTTATTAACAGCCGGCAGCCAGACATCGGTTGACAGGGCGATAACAACAAATATTATTCCACAAACAATTAGTATATATGGCAACAGCGACATTCGCTTTTTATCAGCAAAAACTTTTCCAAGCTCCTCTTTATCAATATTTGACAGGCTGATCGCACTGATAAATATAACTGTTACTAACCCCGAACAAACCGACAATTCAAACAATGCCGCCCATGTTCCGCCAAGCATATACATTATGATTCCCAGCACAGCACTTGCGGCCGCCAAAGCGATGGCAGATTTCAAAATGCTACGAAACATAACAGCCATAAAGCCGGAAACAAACAAAAAACCTAAACATACATATATAACAGCTTCCACAGCAATTTCCTCCCCCTTTTAAAGCAGCCCTCTTCCCTCAAGATACAAAAGAACCAGTGGGAAACCCACTCCTACCAATATTGTCACACCAGTCAAGATAATCTCCGCAAACTTTATGCTGCCACCTATCTCCGTTACTTCGGAAAACTTATCGGGAAGCTTTCCGAAAAACACCTTTTTTTGCAGCCTCAAAAAGTATGCAGCAGTAAAAATACTTGAGAAAAGAGCAATTGCAGCAAACCACTGTGAATTACTGTTCCATAGTGCCAAGACAATTAAGAGCTTGCTCCAAAATCCGGCAAAAGGCGGTATTCCCGTGGTGGATAAAAAGGCTGTGATGGATGAAAATCCTGTTACAGGCATCTTCTTTTCCAACCCACCCAGCTCGTTGATATCGAGAGTTCCTGTTCTATGGTGGAGCGCAGCTGCATTTGAGAACAGAGTACATTTGAAAGTAGCATGGTTGAATATATGCATAATGACTCCCAAAAGTCCCAAGGTTGTACCTGTGCTCACTCCAAGCAGAATGTATCCCATCTGGCTCACACTTGAATACGCAACAATACGTTTAAAATGAGTCTGCCGAATTGCAAACAGTGCTCCAACGACAATAGACACAATACCCATAATCCTTATCACCATATTAACTGCCGGAAAATCACCGAACAAATCCATTATAACGATAAAGCCATAAATACCTGCTACCTTAATGACGATACCGCTTAAAAGAATGGATACAGCTGTATTAGCACTTTGATGTGCGTCCGGAAGCCAGCTGTGAAACGGGACTGCTCCTGTTTTGATAGCAAAGCCGGAAAGGAGCAGAATGAAAGCAGCATACGTATATATCTGCGAAGTGCCCTGTGCTCCAAGAATGTCCATCCAAGGCTGGGAATACTGCAGACTGCCTGTTTGCATAAAAATGAATGCGAGCCCGGTTAACATGAATACACTTGCTAAGGATGACATCACAAGGTATTTAAAAGCACCCTCAAGTCCTTTCTCCGTTTGAAACAAAGAAACGAGAACAAAGCTCGATATACCTACAATCTCCACAAAAACATAAAGTGAGAAAAGATCCGTTACGAGCACAATCCCATTCATGCCCAGCATAAGAGTCATTAAAAGGCTGACATACGCTGTTTTCTTCTTTTCTACCGTCTGATTCGCAACCAACACCGATATAAATGATACAAATCCTACGCAAAACAAAATCACAAGGGAAAGGGAATCCACCGCAAAGTGCTCAGAGCCTTCTGTATTCAAATCCCAAAGCAGTGAAAATTCATACTCATGCAAACGGGATGCTGTGAGCAGGAAAAAGTCTGCTACTGAAGATGCCATCTGCACAATTGCAGCAGCCCCGGCAAAGTAGAAGCATACCCTCTCAGAAAGTTGTTTTGAAAAAAGGTTGTTCAAAACAATGACGATTAGTGGTATAACAAGAAAAGATATTGTAATGTAATCTATAATCTGCATGAAATAATACTTCCTCCTAATTAAAGTGGGCTTCGCCCACAGTCAAATTGTGGAACCTTGCAGCTGCAAAACATCAAATTCTTGTTTCTATTTAATGTTTTGCAGCAATAAGGGATTAAAGCATCACAAGTATCGTTATGATGATAACCGCGACGCCCATAGCCCCGATAACAGCAGCAGCAATATAACGGGATAGGCTTCCATTATTGAGCTTTTGCAGCGATTTTCCTGTTCCAAGTAAAACTTTCACTAACGCAGTATCGTAAAACCAGCTGGCCATGCGTTCTATTTGGACGCAGAGATCCGAAAAAACCCCCGCAAAATAAATGGTCCATGTATAAGGATCAAACCACTGATTCTCTGCTGCCTTGTATATACTCTTAAGTCCAAAAGCATAATGAATATGATCTGCGGCATTAATCGCACTGCCTGTCTTTTTGCATCCATATATATGGTCACAAAGAGCCAAAGCCAACACTGCAAGTGAAATGATAACAAGCAATGCTGAATGCGGCCATCCGGAATATACTTCTGTAATTCCCAGCCCGGAGCCGATGAGATTATCCAGCGGCCATGTGTTAACCAGTCCAAATACCAGACAAAGTATAGCCAGAATACCCATTGGTAAAAGCATACCAAAGCTTGATTCTTTGGCTGTTTCCTTTCCCGTTGGGAGCTCTAATTTTCCTGCAAATGCTGCACGTCCCATTTTCAAGAAGGAAACAGCCGTCATAAATGCACCCAACAGAGCACCGATATAAAATATAACATTGCTTTCCAAAGCTGCATCGAAAATTAGCTCCTTAGAGAAAAAACCATTAAAAGGCGGAACCCCTGCGATTGACAGAGCACACAAAGTGAAACAGGTTGCGGTGAATGGCATTCTCTTAAAAAGACCACCGATTTTCCTCAGATCTGTTGTCCCTGTTTGTTTTTCAATACTTCCCGCAGTCATATACAGGCAGCTTTTGTATACAGCATTGTTAAGCATATGGAAAAGCCCTCCGACGATACCTATCGGCAGCGCCGTTCCTATTCCCAGCACCATATATCCAACCTGACTTATGGCATGGTATGAAAGCAGGCGTTTCATATCCTTCTGTATTAAAGCCATTGCTACCGCAAATATTATCGTAAGGGTACCGAGTACCATAATTGCAGTACTCATACCGCTGCCGGGCTTAAGATCATATATATCGGTAACAACACGAACAGACAGATATATACCCAACAGTTTTTCAAGTATTCCGGGGAATGCCACCATAAAGGGTGTGGGAGCATCCTCTGCAGCACTGGGAATCCAACTGTGGAATGGCATACAGCCTGCCTTGCCTACAGCTCCCAGCAGCATACACGCAAAACCAATCCCGGATATTTCAGTAATAGGTAATTTTTGGATTTGGCTGATATAAGGCGTACCTGCCTGAAATACTGTGATTATAATGCCTAACATCAGCAAAAGGTCGGCAGTTCCGGACAAAACCAATGCTCTTACCGCCGTTTTGGGGTTGTGCAGATTGTTTATAAGCAGCATTCCAAAGAGAGTACATAAAAGCCCCTCCCAGAAAAAAAGCATCACGCCTAAATTATCCGACATCAAAGCACCATTTATCATTGCAAGGCTTATATACATATAAATCATAAATGATCCGGTATAGCTTTGTTCCTTTAAAAATACAACACCATACAAACTAACAAGCAAAAATCCCGCAGCTGTAAAGGTTAAAAACAATGATGAAAATTCATATATATTAAATGCAATGTCCAATCCGTATGATGCAAATGGAATAGTCACGTAAAAGCCCTCTGATTGATAAAGGCTGAGCGCAAATACAAGATTTATAATTGAGGACAAAACAACCAGCATCAAACGGGCAGTATAGTGCTTTCTGAAAAGCCACACAAGGATTCCAACCATAGCAGGTAACGCTATCATAAACCATATGAGATTTGCACCTTTACTAAGCAGTGAGCTAATTAAATTCATCATGTTAAATCCACCCCCCTATTAAAGATACCAGTCCTGATGGTAGGTTTATAAAAATCCCGAGCAAAACCGACAGTACAGCAAGGATCACAACGGATACTACCATCAAAGGTGTACCTTCCTTTGCATTCGGGAAGGTTTCTTGCCCCAGGAACACTTTAGCAAACAACCTGGTGAGATATAAGACCGTCATAACCGCACCTATAATAAATAAAGCTCCAAGCAGCACATTCCCCGTTGAAACAATACCGGCTATAACCAAATATTTTGCAAAAAAGCCGCCAAAGGGAGGTATCCCCATTATGGAAAAAGCGCAGAATACAAAGGCTATCGCAGTCAGGGGCATTTTTTTATACAATCCGCCCATCTTAGTAATGTCCTTTGTGTGTACATTATGCTCTACAATTCCTGCGCAAAGAAACAGTCCGCCCTTTGCAACACTGTGCATCAGGATATAGAGCATACCACCCGCAACACCAACTTCATTACCGCAGGATAACCCTAAAAGAATAAAGGCCAGCTGGCTTATTGTAGAATAGGCCACAACTCGTTTTATATCGTTTGCACGCAAGGCTGCACCCGCACTGACAAGGGCACTGACAGCTGCAATTACAGGTACCGCCACAGTAAATACTTCGTCAATATTGAAATTCACTACAAACATCCGGGTATAAACATACACACCGATTTTCACAAGAACTGCCGCATGCAAAAGGGATGTTACAGGCGAAGGTGCCACTCCTGCATCAGGCAGCCAACTGTGCAGCGGAAAGGTTGCAGATTTTGAAAGCACTCCAAATAATACCAGTATAACCGCCCATGATGGTATATGCATTCCCTTCATAGCTGCAAGATCAAACGTGCCTGTCTCGCCATATATCCCAATAAATCCTATGAGCATAATGAGGGCACCGCCCACAGTCATGATAAAAGCTTTGTTTGCACGGCGTATGGTTATTTCTTCACGGTAGAAGCCAATGAGCCTCCAGCAGCAAATTGCTGATATCTCCCAGAACATATATATAAATACGAGGTTGGTGGAATAGACCAATCCCATCATGGCACCTATGAAAAGGCAAACCATCATGTAATACTCGTTTTGGTTATCATATTCCTTCATGTATCCAAATGAATAGAGTATTATAACAGATGCCACAAGAGAGGCTGTCATTGCCATAAACACGGCAAGTGCATCCGCATAAAAACCAAAGCTCAACCCCAATGGCAACTCAAAATTCAGGGAGATCGGCGAGCCGGTAAAAAGCTCGGGCAGCAAAAGGGCTGAGCATACAAAAGCACCGGCTATAAAAGCCAACGCCATGATATTTCTAAGCTTTGCATTCAGTTTACCTGCCGCAGGAAGAATAAAAGCACCAAGCAGCGGCAAAAAAATGCATATAATCAATATATTTTTTTCCATTATTTATGACCCCTTAATAATTCAATACATATTATTACATATTATTACATATTTCGAAAAAACAGCACAATAGACTTATGATATTACTATGCAGGTGCTTAGTCAAACCTGATTTTCAGCATATTCTGGGGAGAATTTCGCCTTGGGGCATTATTATCTTTCTTTTAGTCCTGTAATCTGTGACGGCGTATACATTACCGTCTCCTTCTTTAACTTCCCCTATAATTGCAGCGTTTTTTCCTAAATTTACAGAATGTAGAGACACAAGTGCCTCCTCCGCATAAGGAGCGGGCACAGACAAAAGCATAATCCCCTCATTGGCTATATACAAAGGATCCATGCCAAGGATCTCACAGGCAGCAGATACATCGGGGCGCACCGGCAGCATTGAATCGTATATGGCAATATCCGTATTCGGAGTAACCCATTCACAAAGTGTTGCCGCAACTCCACCACGGGTAGGATCACGCATTGCGCTTATTTTGCAGCCATTTTGCAGCACCCTGTTTACAAGGGTTGCAATGGGAGCCACATCGCTTCCAATAGGAGGCGTAAACCCCATGTTTTCTCTTGCTGCCATAATTGCCATTCCATGAGAAGCCATATAACCGCTTATAATAATCTTATCTCCAGGTACAATTTTTTGAGGAAGAGGCTTTCTATCCTCTGTAAATACGCCTATTCCTGCCGTGTTAATGAAAATACTGTCAGCACTACCACCTTCAACAACTTTTGTATCACCGGTCACGATGGTCACACCTGCTTCTTTTGCTGTCATGGCAATAGATTTCACAATACGCACTAGTTTCTCCATCTCAAAACCTGCTTCAATTATCATTCCAACCGATAGATACTTGGGGTAAGCACCGCTGACAGCCAAGTCGTTTACCGTCCCACTTACACAGAGTCTTCCAATATCACCTCCCGGGAAAAACAACGGTTTTACAACATAGCTGTCGGTGGTCATTGCTATTTTTTCACCTGCAGCACATATGGCCGAATCGGTAAGGGGGCTTAATATATCATTTGAATAAGCCGGTAAAAATACTTCCTTCACCAACTCCCTGTATGCTTCACCACCCGAGCCATGGGCAAGGGTTATTGTTTTTTGCATGTATTATCCTCCCTACTTGTAGTGTGCTCTTTTGCTTATTTTTTTTGAGGAGTATTCCAGTAGCAACGATATCTTTTTACTTCCTATCATTTTACTGTCGGGCTTTGTATCGGCCGTAGCGAAAATATGCTGCGCAGCTGCCCTCCGACGACACCATACATGCTCCGAGTGGTTTACTTGGTGTGCATGCTCTGCCAAAGTTTGCGCAGTCGGTCGGTTTGCTTTTCCCACAAAGAATACTGCTGCAAATGCAGCCCTTGGCTTCCTCTATTTCATCAATGGAAAACTCAAATCTCTGTGCTGCGTCGAATTTTCCAAAGCTTTCTCTTATTCCAAGCCCACTTTCCTTTATTTCACCCATCCCCCGCCAAAGGGCATTGCAGGGTTCAAACACTTTATAAAGTAATGATAGGGCTTCTTGGTTTCCATGCTCTGTAACGGCATTCGGATACATGTTTATGCAGCTTTTTTGGCTCTTTCGCAGCATGTGTATTATACTAAATAACGCTGCCATGATTTCATATGCTCCAAAGCCTGCCACAGTCGCAGGCATCAATAGCTCCTCCGGTACAAAGGAAAAGGCATTTGCTCCGATTATAGTTGCCACATGCCCCGGACATATAAGAGCATCGATACTGCTACCGTTTTTCAAAAGCTGTCTTAGCGCTTGTGGCATGGTCTTATGGGCTGAGTATATGCTAAGGTTTTGTACCCCGTATTCATCAGTGGCTTCAATTAGTGCAGCCGTAAGGGGTGCAGTGGTTTCAAACCCTATTCCGAAATAGACCACCTGTTTATTGGGATTATCTTGAGCAATACGCAGAGCGTCCAAGGGCGACGTTACAATTCTAATATCTTTTCCCGTTTCATAAAGGGAATATAGGCTTTTATCACCGCAAGGCACGCGCATCATATCCCCAAAGCAGGTAAAAATAACATCCTCCTGCTGTGCAATTGAAACAGCTACTGCAATATCCTCCTGTGCTGTTACGCATACAGGGCAGCCGGGACCGGATACAAGCTTTATATTATCAGGTAAAAGCTCCCGTATTCCGTATTTGTGTATGCTTGTAGTATGGGTGCCGCACACTTCCATGATTGTAATTTGCCCCATATTTTTTGCAAGCTCTTCTATGCCTTTTTGCAACTCTTGTATTTTAGTTTTCATTTTCATCTTCATTTTCGTTCACGTTTACATATTTATTTTCATTTTCATTTTCGTTTACATTTACATTTACAAGCCCCATTATTTCTGAGACCAACCGTTCAAGCTCCTCACCGGCATCCTGATCCAATACTTGTATGATAAATCCGGCATGAACAAGGACACAATCACCGACCCTTACATCAGGAAAAATCCTAATACTTGCACGCTTGAAAAGTCCGCCGTAATCTATATCTGCGTATCCATCCTGAATTTTTTTAACTCTACCTGGCACTGCAAGGCACATATTGGTCACCTCATTTCATTTTCAATCAATCGTGATACTGCTGCTGCTTGACCATAGGATATCCCTCCGTCATTTGCAGGCACAATTTCGTTTGAAAAAACATCAAATCCATTTCTCGAAAGCTTAGTAAACACATGCTGAAGAATATATGCATTTTGAAAAACACCACCTGATAATATAACGCTGCTGCTTCCATATTGCTTTTTTGCCATATATGCTGCATCAACCAGCAGCTGTACTACAGCGCGGTGAAACTTTGCAGCTATTTTTCCACTGCTATAGCCTTTTATTACATCACTGACTATATCCCGAATCAGCTGGCGCCAATCAAATATCATCATATTTGATTCCCATACAACATCTATGCCATAGCTTCCTTCTTCCAAGTCATCTATCGCCTGCTCCAGATCAATCGCTGCTTGACCTTCAAATGTAGTATGTGTTCGAATTCCTGCAAGAGCCGCAGCAGCATCGAACAATCTTCCTGCACTTGATGTGATGGGGGAATTTATACCGCGATCACTTGCACTTAGTAAAAGTCTTGCTCCACTATGGTCTTCAAAGTAACTCAATGCAGCTTCCTCGCCACAGGAAATACGCATCATCGCTAAGGCCATACGCCACGGCTCGCGAATCGCTGCCTCTCCGCCTATAAGAGGAGCATAGAGCATATGCCCGATCCTGCAACTGGTAGAGACCCCTCCCCAGAGAGCTTCGCCGCCCCATATAGCCCCGTCCTCTCCATATCCTGTACCATCAAAGACAAACCCAATCGCGTTATTCTCAACACCATGCTCTGCTAAAACAGAGGCAAAATGAGCATGATGATGCTGTATTTGATATATGGGAGACTTATGTTTATAACGGTTGGCAAACCTTGTGGAAACATAGTCAGGATGCATATCGCAAACTATTATATCCGGCTTAGCATCAAACAGCCGCATATAAGATTCTATTTCCGATTCATAGCATTTTTCAGTGTCCATATCATCCAAATCGCCTATATGCCCACTTAAAAACGCGTTCTCACCTTTTGCAAGACAAAAGGTGTTTTTCTGCTGTGCTCCCAGTGCCAATATCGTGTGGTTATTGCCTTTTAGTTTCACCGGTTCCGGTGCATAACCTCTGGCTCTTCTGATTAATCTGGTTTTTCCCGATACCACCATGCAAACGCTGTCATCCATCCGGCGAAAAATCGGTCTATCATTAGTCAATACAGCATCTGCGCAATCAAAGAGGCTTCTTAGAGCTTCATCATCATCATAAATCATTGGACGATCTGATAAATTAGCGCTTGTCATCACCAATACATCATTTCCGTGCATGACAGTTAAGTGCAGCGGAGTATAAGGAAGCATTACTCCCAGACTACCGTTTCGTGGCGCTATTTGCTCCGCAATTTTACAGTTTTCCTTCTTTTTCAAGAGCACGATCGGTTTTCTGACACAAGAAAGGATGGACTCTTCAGCTGCATTTACATGGCAAAAATTTTTTACTGTTTCTACGTCACGCATCATTACAGCAAAAGGCTTATCATATCGGATTTTATTTTTTCTGAGCCTTGCAACAGCCTCTTCATTTTTGGCATCACATACCAGGTGATAGCCACCGAGCCCCTTAACAGCTACTGTTCCGCCTTTCTTGATACATTCATCAAACAAAGCATAAGGGTCTCCCTGCCTAAGTTCTTTCTCTACATAAAAATACAGTCTGGGTCCACAGACAGGACAGGCATTGGGTTGCGCATGAAACCGTCTGTTATATGGATCCTCATACTCATGACTGCAATTTGGGCACTGAACAAACTGAGCCATTGTGGTATTGCTGCGATCATAAGGTATATCCCGGATAATCGTAAAGCGCGGCCCACAATCGGTGCAATTGGTAAACGCATAGTTATAGCGCCTGTTATTTTTATCAGTAATCTCTGCTGCACAGGCATCACAGATTCCAATATCCGGTGAAATAAACGGCTCCCTTATTCCGGAGCTGCTTTCGATAATAGCAAAGCTTTGTTCACCGATTGGCTCCTGTTTTTGCACCTGTATGTTTTTTACCTGTGCCAAAGCAGGTGGATGCTGTTTAATTTCATTTATAAAGCTGTCACACAGTGCAGCTTCTCCTTCTATTTCAGCATATACCCCCTCGGATGTGTTTTTCACAAACCCACTAATTGAAAGCAAGTTTGCTAGACGAAACACATATGGGCGAAATCCAACTCCCTGTACAATGCCTTTTATCAGGAGTGAGTACCGAACTTTCTTCATTGCTTCAGTCTTACCTGTTCAATAATATATTCAATGATCTGCTCTGCCTCGTACACTCCGTCTTTTTTAGATGTTTCAAAAACAAGAACCTTGGGATTTATCTCAGCTATATATTTTCTCATTACACTGACATCCACATCAATAAAGGGCAGTAAATCTGTTTTTGTAATGACAACTGTATCCGCATTCAAAAATGCAATAGGATATTTTGACGGCTTATCTTCCCCTTCTGCAACGCTTAAAATCACCATTCGCATGTCCTCACCCAAATAAAATGTGGCCGGGCAAACAAGGTTTCCGACATTTTCAATTATGATCAGATCCAAGGAATCAAGATCCAGCTTTTGCAGCTGATTATCTATCATTTTTGCATCCAGATGACAACCACCATTTGTGTTGATCTGCAGTGCTTTTACACCGATTTTTTCTATACGTTGGGCATCGTTTTGCGTGGCAAGATCCCCTTCTATTACTGCTACCTTTAATTGTGAACATAGCTTGGGTAATATATTTTCCAAAAAAGTTGTCTTTCCAGCACCAGGAGAGCCCATAATATTAATCACGTACACGCCTTGTGATTGAAATTTATTTCTGTTCTCTGCTGCTATTTGGTTATTTAAGGCTTTTAGATCCTGATTAATATTAAGCTTGGTCATTTTTAAGATTCCTCCTTTTAGATACCTTAAGTTTTTAGTCTTTATTAATTCTTCCCTTATCGGCTGTACAGGCTACATTGTTTTAAGCTATCTCGCAGACGGTGCTATACACCTTTAAGCTGTATTCCGCTATTGTTTCCTAATATTGCACACCTATGTCTCATTAGTTACCTGTGAACAGTAACTTCCAATTTATTTCGCAGATGGTGTGTCTGTGTAGGCTTCGCTGCTTCAATTTATTCCGCAGGTGTTCAGACTACACTGTTTATTTATTTAGCGAGTGTGTATCTATTCAGACTTCACTGTTTTAATTTATTTCGCAGTCTATGCTCTTTATATATACTTCCTCACCGTTTATAATTTTAAAACTTGTACTGCTACAAGCAGGACAAACAATCGGAAATTTGTCTGCTTCATATTCATGACTACAGATTTTACAGCTTGCCACTGCAGGCAGATTTTCTATTACAAGCTCTGCTCCCTTCAAGAATCCATCCTGAGTCAAAGCTTCAAATGCAAACAAAAGCGCATCGGGTAGAACATTTGAAAGCTTGCCAACAGATATATACACGCTGTTCACTCGTGTCACATTGCGGCCATCAATAGCTTGTTCTATTGTTGTAATAAGGTTTCCCATCAATGCTGTTTCGTGCATATAGCTGCCTCCATACGCCATTATAGTCCTCGTGTATACAAAAACAAATGAATCTTTTTGCGTTACAAAGGAGATATCCCTTTAGTATCTTATTGCTGCAAAACATCAAATAAAACAAGAAATTGATGTTTTGCAGCTGTATGGTTCCGCTATTTGGTTGTGGGTGAAGCCCACTTTAGTTATTGTTCATACCCTCTATATTTTGAAAGATAGCTGTGCAATAACGGAAAACTACACTTCATTCTTATGAATTGTATAGCTCAATATACGTTTTTTATATTAAGCACTCTCTAGGGAACTGAGTATCCTTTCATCTCGAACTGCCTCTTCAGACGCTCTTTTCAAAGCGCTCTCCAAGCTCTTGCACACTCGGGTTCTGCCTAAGGTTTCTACTATACCCATTCTTAACAATATCCGAAGAGGCTTTTTGTTAAGTCCTCCTATGTAGACGCTCTTACCTTCCTCTTGATGCTGGCAAACGAAATCCCGAAGCGCCAGAGCTCCTGTTTCATCTATAGTAGATACATCAGAAAAATCCAAAACAAGATTATGTTTTTCGGATATTTCTTTTCCAAAACGCTTCATATTCTCCACTCCAACGAAAAATATAGGTCCATGAAACGAAGCTACTTCAACATCCGGATGTGGAGAAAAAACGGGCGCTGCGGCAGTACTCTGCACGTTAACTACTTTCTTATACGGTGAAGAAGCCAACTCAACCAATACGACAATTCCCGCTAAAACAACTCCCACACCTACGGCTACGGTTAGATCCTTCATTACTGTCAAAAGAGTAGTAATCGTCATAATCGCTCCATATCTCCATGGAGCACGGGGTATTCGTTTTAAGCTTTTCCAATCAGCAGTGCGGACTGAAGCAACCATTAGTATGGCTGCCAATGAGGCTAATGGTATACGTTTGACAACAGGGCTAAGAACCAGAACCATAAGTATCAGGAAGATAGAATGAAGAATTCCGGAAAGCCGGGTGCGTCCACCACTTTGGACATTAACTCCTGAACGGGCAACAGCCCCAGATACAGGTATACCACCAACCAATGAAGAAACAATATTCCCTATACCTTGACCAATAAGCTCTCGGTTGCTGTTATGCTGAACACCTATGATCCCATCAGTAACCTCTGCTGATAGCAGTGATGAAATGCTGCCCAAAAGACAAATCGTAATAGCAGGCATAACCAGATGACCTATATTGCTAAAAGGCATGATGCCAAGTGCCAATTTGGGTACCTGAAAGGGGAGATCCCCCACAACATGTGTGCTATGAATGAATAGTTCGTTAGCAATTAAACCCGCGGTAAGACCAAATAAAGATTCCGGAACTTTTTTTAGGAAGCGTAGTGCAAAAACGATCGCTATAACGGTAATCACAGTGACTACCAGTGTCTGCCGGGCATCACCAACCGCTGTCATAAAAAACAAGATAGAAACCCCATTTGTAAAACCGGCAATCACTGGCTGGGGCAAATACTTAACAAATCTACCGAATCGAAGTAAGCCAAATAACACCTGTAGTAAACCTGCCAGACAACCGGCCAGAAGCATGCCGCCTATCCCGAACCGGCTGGCAACACTGACCAAAACTGCCATCATTGCACCGGTAGGACCGGTAATTTGCACACTACAACCGCCAAACACAGCTGCGACCAAGCCACCAAAAATCGCTGCATACAATCCCGCTACTGCTCCTGCTCCACTGGCGATACCAAAGGCCAGAGCCAGAGGAAGAGCTACGACTGCTGCAGTGGCTCCACCCACCACATCGCCACGTATACGCTGCCATAATTTTTTCAAACAATCACCCCATTAAATAGTTGTGGCACCAGTAAAAAGCCCTGTCTTGATATTCCAGAACTTTTAGCACAGGCAAACTATTGCCCACAAAAAAAGCGCAAGCAAAGTCTTTTCGACTAAGCCAAAACGCTTGGACCACTCCTGCGGGGTTAGCTGACGGGTTCGGGCATCCAAGTTGCCCTACCTAATATTTAGGATTCACCCCAATAACGGGTCCCCCGCTTCCAATGGGGAATTCGGAGATGACATTATTCTTTTTTAAATACACGGTACATTAAATATGATAGCATAAAACTAAATATAGTCAAGAGATAACACCGGAACACAAAGTATGCGGCACCGCTGCTTCGGGGTTATCCTTGCTTTGTCATGTACCTCTTTGATTCTTAGGATAAGGAATTGTGTACACTTAAAACCCAAAGAATGTAATGAAAACACCTGCAATTATAGCAGAACCAATAGTACTGCTCGCCTATGCATCCGGTCTGCTCGCCTATGCATCCTATGCGGGAGTTGAGGATTTTGCTTGCAAAATCCAGCTAGCCCGGAGCGTACCAAAGGAGCGTACCAACTGGAACGCTCCCCCAAGAAGGATAACCCCAGTTACTGGAACGCTCCGATTGAGCGACCCGTAATGTTTTGACTCGCCGCCTGTTGTGTGAAATAGGTACCCGCCACCAAGCATTTTTCAACCAGAATGGTTGAAAATATGCGAAGAGGTGAGGTGGAGGACATCTTAGCCTCGTTATATCCTTGTGTAACCACCCTGCATAATAATTGCATCTAATTTTCTACCTTTTTTGCACATATCGCATTTATCAGTGCTAAATATCTGATATTCCGGAACATCTTCATTGGTAAACAGAGAATGAATTTCGTGCTCTATATTTTCCGGACAGGCGTTAAACAAGGTTGATATCCCAACCAATACACCACCATAATAAGATAGAAACTCCAATGCATTGCTGATTGTTGTTCCACTCGATATGGAAGACACTAATAAAATTATATTTTTATCGACCACCAAGTCCTGAGTATTACTTTGAAACATTAATTTTTTTTGGGTATTATAAAATGGGGTTACAACATGAATCTCCTTCCCACTATTTATCACTGATGTTCCTTCCATTAAAAGCTCTTCGGCCATATATGCACCGATAACCTCAGTTCCCTCCAAACAAACAATAGCATCCACAAGTGTACTGGTTAAATAGGGTAAAGCCAATTCTACTGCTACATCCCTTGCTAATGACGCATTGGTTTTCAAATTGTCTAAATCCAGATAGTGGTTAAGGTGAAAATGGTTGGTGGTAAAATGACCTAGAATTACATTCACTGTTATAGCTGGGTTTTTAGCCAACGAAACGGCAAAAGCTTTACTCTTCATAATCATTCTCCTCTCTCACAACATATTTTAGTTTTCCTTGCCTATAGATTACTATTCACAATAGAAATGTGAAAACTTGAAATTCTGCTGTTCTCACTATTCTCAGTGTTACCGACAGCCAGACTATGAATATTGGCTTCGGTAGTCCCGAATGCTGAAGCTACTTTAGATAGAACTCCGAGCTTATTCTTAACCCATATTGAAAATACCTGCTTATTCATTTTATTACCCATTTCTTAAAAGTATGAAACTATGAGCGTATGGAATATGCTGACATTTTGCATTTCCGGCAATCCTGTTATTCTTGATATATCCATCAGCTCATCAACAACAACGGGGTTTACTACATAAGCTTTTTTTCCGTATTTTTCAGAGAGGCCAAATGCAATTATAGCACCCAGATTTGAAGCATGCTCCCCGTAACTTGAAGCTTTCAAATCTTCCAACATTTTATGCTTTACATAATATGTACCGCCTGCAAGTGGTCTCAACAGGCCGCCTCTTCCGAAAAATGCATTAACTTTTTCCTGTGGTGCTGTGAAGTATATTTTATAGCAACCACGCATAATCCTGTCGGCTGTCTACCACTGCTGTGATATAAACGACATTTCCCTGAATTATATAAAGCGATATATAGTGCCTTCCAAAAAGTATCTTGCGGTATTTTTGAAAGGGTATTGATTCATTCTCCAGCCACGGGTTTTGCTCAGGCATAGTGGAAAAACTATCTGTTATTTCTAGAAATGTGTCCATCATCCTGTTTGCTGCTGATATGCTGACATTCGCCAGAAAACGCGCATGCACAATGAGCATATCCCAAGCGGTTTCTGTGATTTTAACTGTATATTTCTTACTCCTTTCGGACATCTGAAACCTCTGCGATTGCCTTTCTCATAGCAGCAACCGTTTCTTCCACAGAATATATCTGCCCTTTTTCTATGTCAAACTCTGATTGCATCAGCTTTTCTTTAAGTTTGATAAGGCTTTCACGATGGGCAAACGACTCCACATCCATTACAACAAGGTCACCTTCACCGTTTTTGGTGAGGTATACCGATTCTCCTGTCTTTTTGCACAATTCAAAAATCTTATTGTAGCTTTGCGAATAGCCGCAGAAGGTTTAATAATCTTCATATTAATCATCTCATTAAATAGTCGTTAAATATGCTTAAGATACTCTTATTATGCTGCCGGTAAAATAATTTGGGTATACCTGTCTGGCTTTACTTTAATACGAAAGAAGCATGGTTCAGGTGAATCGTCCGATTTGAAACATCAATTATACCTTCGTCTTTTAGGTTTTTTAACTCCCGAAATAAAGATGGACGCTGCACACCAAGATAATCAGCGAGTTGTTTTTTACTGATTGGCAGCACAATCGTATTAGAGCATTGCAGTATGGATTGTTGTCTAAAATATTCTAAAAGGTTTTCCCGCAAAGTGTTTTGTGCAACTATCGTAATCCTCTGGTTTAGCTTCTGCGAATTATGCGATATCATTCCGATGAATTGAATTGCAAAATTATAATTATGCAAAAAACTACATATTGCTTTTTGGGTAATGTGCAAAAGCTGTGCGTCGGACATACAATAGATTGTCAGCGGGTATGTATGGTTATCTCCAAAGAGCAGATTTGCTCCCAACACCTGACTTTCTGAAAATTCAAACATGGTCATTGCCGAGCCGTTCTCTGAAAGAGAGTACGCAACAAAGCTGCCTGATAAAACGATATCAAGTGTTTTACAGCTATCTTTTTGATTGTAAACGGTTACTCCTTTTAAGTAATTCTTTATGAACAATTGATTGCCAGCAACCAGCGGCTCAATTTCATCCGTCCGCAACTGAGAAAACAACGGTATGGTTTTGATCATTTCTATCAAAGCAATATCCCTCATTTCAATTATTATGTTTGCTTCCCGGAAAGTCGTTAAAGGACTTTCTCCATCCGATTTTCTGTCGGTTTTCCCTGCAGGTTTGTCTATAAGTTTTTCTTTGGAAGGTTGCAGCATGACTTTTTTGAGATAATTTTATTATAGCAAAAGGAAACTAATGTGTCTATATTTCGATGAACGGGATCACTATAATACATGTAATGCTATATTGAAATGGAGGATATATATGGATGTTTTTACGTTAGCGGTTTGGGTCGTTACTTTAATTTTCCTTGGTCTTTCCTTTGCCAAAGACAAGGTAAGAACGAAACAAGCGTTGAAAATGGCGTTAGGAATGGGTAAGGGGATGCTCGCAAGCATTCTTTCCATTATTTTTGCAATCGGATTGATTTTAACGTTTATACCACCTGCGGAAATTGCAGAATTTTTGAGTGGTCAATCCGTCCTTCTGGCAACGATTGGGGGAGCATTACTTGGAACAATCACATTGATCCCTGCGTTTATTGCGTTTCCACTGGTGGGAACATTGGTAGATGCAGGAGTCAGCGTAATACCGGCTGTGGCTTTTCTAACGACTTTAACAATGGTGGGTGTGGTGACATTCCCTCTTGAAAAAAAGGAATTTGGCGCAAAATTCACCGCAGTTCGAAACGGCCTTAGCTTTCTATTCGCTATTGCCATTGCGCTTGTAATGGGGGTGCTTATATGACAATTCTGAAAAAGATAAAGGAAAATTTATTCTTAGTTATTGTTGCCTTGGCGTATATGATCTTGTTTATTATAAATCCTACAATGGGAACAAACACGGTGAAAAACAGTGGGTACTACATCAAGGAAATGATCATGATCATGCCGGTCATCTTTGTCCTGACAGCGCTTTTGGATATGTGGGTTCCAAAGGAAAAAATCATGCGTTATTTGGGCAAAGATGCTAAGGCGAAAGGTGTTTTTCTCTCTTTTGTGGTCGGCAGTATTTCGGCGGGTCCGATTTACGCAGCATTCCCAATGTGCATCATGCTTCACAAGAAGGGGGCTTCTATTAGAAATATCATTATAATTTTAAGCTCATGGGCTGTGATTAAAGTTCCCATGTTGCTCAATGAAGCAAAGTTTTTAGGACCACAATTTATGGCCATACGTTGGGTGCTCACTGTTATTGCTATCATTATTTTTTCGTGGATATCGGCAAAAATAATAAAGGACAAAGATTTGCCGGGAGAGGTGCTCACACAACCTGGACTTCATATAAACCGGGATGCCTGCATGGGTTGTACTCTATGTGCGAAAAACTATCCTGAAGTATTTGAGATGAAAAATAAAAAGGCAATCACGAAGTCATACGAAGGGTTAGATTTAGATCAGGATAAACTGGAGAATTCAATTAATTCATGTCCGGTGAATGCCATATCATTTAATGAAGGCAATAAAATCTAAATATTCTGTTTTGTGTATGGAGGTTGCTGCCTTATAAGTTCGCTCGGAAAGTCGGCTTTAGTGAAGAAATCACGTATAAAATTGTTTATGCAAACGAAAAGTTATGCGGGTTTCAAGCCTTAAAAACTTCGTGTTTTGAATAAATATGATTTTCTGAGTAGACCCCTAGTATAAAGAAAGCTCAAAGACCGGCTTTGTAATCTGCAAATGCCGGTCTTTTGTTCTTTTTTATTGGGCAGTGGGTACATATGATTGCTATATATGTTGAATTAGGAATTCAACATATATAAACACAAGCTGATGCGCGTGCCATTTGTTTTGGCATAGCCCTGAACAGGCACATGTGCAATATAAATTGAAAAAGAATCCGTTTAAAAATATGTCCAAATTTAATTAACTTCTTTTTCAACTTATATATTATTCAGTTAGACTGATTTCTTCCAACTCCGATTTGTCTCTAATGATAATTTTACGTTGCCCTTTTAATATAATCAGCCCTTCTTCCTGTAACGTCGTTAGCTTTCGGCTTAGGGTTTCTTGAGTCATCCCCAGCTGTGAGGCCCAATCGCCCTTGGTCATAGGCAGGAGAATCTCCTGCTTGCCCTCTGACAGCTCCAGCAAAGCCCTTGCAACCCGCATGGTCACCGTGCTCAAGCTGATGTCCTCAATTCGGTTTTCCGCTTTCTCAAGCCTGCGGGAAAGCTCATCCATCACTTTAAAGGCAATGGAGGGGTATTTTACCATTAGTTCCTTGAGCCTCTCCCCTTGCAGAACGCACATGGTTGTCGCCTCCAACGCTTGGGCGTTATCAGTGAGCGGTAGGGATGAAAAGAGGGATAGCTCTCCGATAAATTCTCCAGTCTCAACCAACCGGAGAACCTGCTCCTTTCCACTTGCATTTAAACGAAATAGCTTTGCCCGACCGGTGTAGAGGACAAAGAGGGTTCCGCCTTTATCGCCTGCTCTGTATATCGTTTCGCCTTTCTCAAAGCTGCGGGATGAGGCAATCTCTACGATCTCCATTCTTTCTTCCCGGCTGAGGCTGGCAAAGATGGGTACATGCTCAATACAGCTTACATGGCTTTCACAATGGTGGTCGCATTTCATCTTAGATTCCCTCCTTTTGAACAATGCTCGTCTCTACAGCTAAGCGCAGGTATTCCATAGCTTTCTCATCAAGATATTTTTTGTCGGCTATATGCCTTGCAATCTTTTTACGGTTCTCATTACTTCTAAAACCTTTCCAAGCATATTTATGCCAAATGAATTTCACCGTCCTAATATCTCCTTCTTCTTTTTACTGAAGCCATATTCTTTTTTTAGTCGTTCGAGCATTTCAAACACAACCGGACAAATGCTCGCAGAAGTAAGAATGCTTAATAAGCTAAACAGTCTTTCTGGTTTGTTTGTAAACGGATAGTCCCTACAACTTATAGGTTTACAAGCTTCAATTTCACATTCCCCATCTTCTTTAGGAAAACAACAAGGTTTTACATTAAGCAAATACTCACCTAAATCTTCTTTAATATACTTTTCTCTGAACTCTTTTTCCGTCATCTCAAGAAAATCTGATACCGCACTTAGTTCATACTCCTCGAAACTTGCGGAATATTCCTTTTGGCTGATACCGCCTTCCGTTACAGTGTCCTTGGCTATACACCGGATAGCGTGGCTGCCATGCTGGAGAACCTTGTATGCTTTGAGCTTTTAAGGCGCGGCTATATAGTAGCGTAAAATACAAAGCCTTGTCCGTTTTCTGCCTTATTCCTCCACGTCCACCGTCAAACCGGACTTAAATTCCACGGTGAATTTGTCCTTGTAGGCGGTTGCCTTTTCAATCAGCCGCCTGACAAGCGGCTCATCGTATTCGGTGAGGATGGTAGGTTGCTTCTTTAGGAAATCACCCATGTCGGCAATCTGGTTCTTTACTTCATTATGATTAGCATTTTCAACCCGCAGCTTCGAACGCTACAGGCAATCTCGAATCAAAAAGTCAATGTTCATCTAAACTAAGACGCTCAGTCACTTCACAAGAAATGCCGTCACGCTGAAGCGATATTGGCTCGGAACTTGTTTCTTCTTTGTTGTCCTTTTGATATTTCTTCAGAATAGACACAAGCAGCACCAGCGCAAGTGAAAGGGTTAACGCATCCGAAATAGGCTGTGCCCAAAGCAAACCTTTGAATAAAAAACGGCTGCCGAGCAGAAATAAAAGTGGAATGTAGAACAGTCCCTGGCGGGCTATTGATAACAACAGAGACGCTTTTGCCTTTCCAAAGGCCTGAATGGTGGTCGAAGCAAGCATTTGTGGGCCAAGAACCAAAAATGACCACATATAGATTGTCAAAACGGTAGCCCCTTCGGCTATTACCTCCGGCAGCGGTGTAAAGATGCTAATCAGACCCGACGCAAATATCCCAAATAGCGTGGTCAGCACGATTCCTATGCCTGTGGTTATAAGCATGCTGGTTTTTATGATAGATTTCACGCGTGAGAAATTATTTGCACCATAATTATAGCCCACAAGCGGCTGGCAGCCTGCTGCAAAGCCCATAAAAATGAATGTCCCAATATACATAAGCTTTGCTGCGACACCCATGCCCGCCACTGCGTTTTCTCCGTACGTCTTGGCGAGGTTATTTAATACGATCAACGCTCCGCTCATTAAGAACTGGCTGAGAGCGGCAGGGATGCCGATACCAAAGGTTTGGCCCCATATTTTCTTTTCACCAGAAATGAATTTCAGCTTAAATTTCACAAGTGACTTACCAGACAGGTAATAGTACATATAGTATCCCAGCGCAGCAACATTTCCTAAAACCGTGGCTATCGCAGCACCTCCAATGCCCATATCCAAACCAAAAATGAATATTGGGTCAAGAATGACATTAGTCACCGTTCCTATCATCATTCCGATGATTGAGGGCATGACTGCGCCTTCGCTGCGAATAAGCTGGCCACCGGCGTAGTTGAGCATAACAGGCAGCGTCCCGATAAACATAATGGAGGAATAACTAAATGCGTACGGATATACCGCTTCTGACGCACCGAGCAGCGTGATAAAGGGCTTTAAAAATATGAGTCCCACAGCCATCACCAAGATTCCAAGTCCTGTGCAAATGGCTATTCCCGTTGACAGCGTTTTGTTTGCGGATTGATTATCCTTTTTACCGAGGCAGCGGGAGATATAGGAAGCGGCACCTGTGCTGACAATTGTAGCGATCGCCATCATCAGCATAAAAATCGGAGTTGTTATATTCGCTGCCGCAAGTTGATTCTCATCTTTCAGCATTCCGATAAAGAATGTGTCTACGAGATTATATAGCACCTGTACCATCATACCGAGCACAACGGGTATCGACATTTTCAATATTGCTTTTGTAACTGGTGCATTGCTCATTAGCTCTGTTTGCTTATTCTGCGTCATTTGTTATTTTTCCTCGCTTCTATTGTTATTAATGAAAAGCTGATTGGCCCGTCATACCCTTTTTCACAGCCCCGGTTTTAGGCTTGTCGCTTATGACTTCCCGCCGGCATAGTTTGCATTTAAAGCTGCGAAATAGTGCAGTATATGGCCTCCGCATATTCACTTTACACTAATCTCTTTTGCCTTTTCCAGAATCCGTATACAATAATTATGAAACTGCTCTTTTTCTGCATCAGACAAACAGGATTCTATTTTTTCAAGCCATTCGTCGTATATGTCCACTACATCTGCAATCGTTTTCTTACCCTCGTCGGTAATATTCAAAATGTTTTTACGTCTGTTCGCAGGGTTTTGTATACGCTTGATAAGCCCGCGTTCTTCAAGAGAAACAATCGCTTTTGCTACCGTGGTCTTGTCCAGCATCAAATAATTTGCAATCATATTCTGATATGCATCACTGTGGAAGTAAAGGAATGTGCAGATTTTGTGCTCGGTATCGGATACTCCCGCTTCGCGTATTTTAGCATGACCATATCCCTTTGCGTGTTTGAACAGTAAACTGATCGTGTTAAAATCCATTTTCTACCCCTTTACAGTTGATTTGCCTACAGTTGAATATTCAACTGTTATATTTACACACCTTTTTGTTTTTGTCAATAGGATTCTTAAAAAGCTCAAGCAAAGCCCTTGCAACCCGCATGGTTACTGTGCTTAAGCCGATGTCCTCAATTCGGTTTTCTGCCTTCTCAAGTCTGCGGGAAAGCTCATCCATCACCTTAAAAGCAATTGAAGGTTATTTTGCCATCAGTTCCTTGAGTCGCTCTCCTTGCAGAACACACATGGTCGTCGCCTCCAGCGCTTGGGCATTATCAGTTAGCGGTAGCGATGAAAAGAGGGATAGCTCTCCGATAAATTCTCCAGTCTCAACCAGCCGGAGAACCTGCTCTTTCCCACTTGCATTTAAACGATTCAAGCGTTTTTACTTGTATAATACGCCTATGGGCTTCAGATGGAGACTCTACTACACTGAAGTGTATAATCGGATCCCGCCACTACGTGTTTTTAGCCCGCCGGGCTAAAATACACTTCATTAATAAGTGGCTTTTAAGCCACTATGCGTTTTTCATCCATATTGGTTGAAAAATGCGAAGAAGTAGGGAGCTTGGTTTTTTGATAATAATATTATGGTAATAATATACGGTAAATATGTATGGCTCGAACGTATTGACGATATAGGAAATGAGGTATATAATACAATCATAGACTTCGGGGGTGATATAATGTCAACTGTAAAAAGCACAATTAACATCAACAAATATTATAAAGAACAACTTGAAGATCTGGTAAAGCAAAACGTACTCACTTCGTTAACCGAGGGGATCAATTTAGCGATTGAAAAGTTCGTTAATGAAAAACAAAAGGAAGTCTATAATAAACAAATGCAGGAAGCTGCACAAGATGCTGATTTTATGAAACGAACTCTATCGTCACAGCTTGATTTTGAAAAAATAGACATCGAGGTAAACGGAGAATGGTAAAGAAATGGGAAATATATTATGTTGATTTGAACCCTACAAAGGGAAGCGAACAAAAAGGCATAAGACCTATTTTAGTTATGTCCAACAATGCTGTTAACGACAATCTTCCGGTGTTTACCTGCATACCCTTTTCTTCATTGAAAGCCGGTTCAAAAATTTACCCTACTGAAGTTTTTTTGAGTGTGAAAGATAGCGGCTTGCCCAAAGACAGCGTACTAATGCTTCAACAAATTCGCACTATATCAATCGATAGATTATCAGGGGATAAGATAGGCGAGATTAAAGACGATGAGATAAAGTCAAAGATTAAACAAGCTTTATTTACTTATTTTGAGCTTGATTGATGAGATTACGCCATAGAAGCTTGTCGAAGCTCATCCTCAGCTACACGCTTCAGCGTAATTGGTCACAATATGGTGATACAATCTTAGAAGTGCGCTCGGAAAGCCAATTTTTTTGAATAATTACAAAAAGAAGGAGTCTGAAACCTGCATAAGTTCGTTAAGAAAAAGCTAAGTTTTGTATATTTATTCTATATTTTTGCGTTTTCGAGTGGACTCCTAGTCTCCTTTGGGGATTCATCATTAGTATTATCAATATATTTCACCGTCCTAATATCTCTTCCTTCTTTTGCTGAAACTATATTCTTTTTTTAGTCGTTCGAGCATTTCAAACACCACCGGACAAATACTCGCAGAAGTAAGAATATTTAATAAGCTAAATAGTCTTTCTGGTCTGTTTGTAAACGGGTAATCCCTGCAATTTTTAGTTTACAAGCTTTAATTTCACATTCCTCGTCTTCTTTAAGAAAACAACAAGGTTTTACATTAAGTAAATATTCACATAAGTTTTCCTTAATATACCTATATCTGAACTCTTTTTCCGTCATCTCAAGAAAATCTTGGCGGAAGCCGAAGCAGACGGTAACATGAAATTTGACTGAAAGCGAAACCCTTTCGCAGTGTTACCTCAGTGGATTGGCTTTCGAGCACAAAGAAGATCGGGGAAAACAGGTAAGAAAGTTAACATGCTGTGAGTTTATCTGCTCACAGCCTGTTATTCCTAAACAGCGATATAACGGTGCTAAGAAACATTCCGATAAGACAAGCTACTGCAATATTATTCTAAAACAGCGTTTTCAATAATATAGTCAATAATCTTCAAATCGAGGGCATATTGTTTTAAGAAAGGTAAGCCATATTCTTCTTCGGTCAAAACATAATCGCTACCAAAATACTTTATTAAATCTTCCTCATTTACTGAAATCCCTGCATTCTCTGCGATTGCTTGACACACAAGGCAATATACCGCTTGCCGATGATTTTCTTCCTTATTGTTCGCAATCAACTCGTCCTTATTTGAAACGCCGACATAAGAAATTAGAAATTCATCCAATTTCATTTCATATAGTTCCGCATAACTCTGATAATAATTCAACATGGATTTTTCGAAATAATCTGTCAGTTTATCAGGCATTGAACTGACCTTCACACTGGTCGACAGGTATTCCCATACATACCCTTCTAAAGCTGTTCTTTTAAGATCGTCGCGCATGCCATCTTTTAGTTCATCAACGGTTTTCCAGCCATATTCAGCAGACAGATTCTTTTCGACAAATTCATCCGTCAGTTCCGGCTGCACCGTTTCCTCAATGTAATTTATAGTCGTAACAAACACGGCATTCTTATTTTGAAGATCGGGGTTTTGCGAATATACTTCGGGGAAAGTAACTTCTACATTTACTGTTTCTCCGGGCATATAACCGATGATTTGTGTTAAGAAATCATCTATATAATTCGCACTACCAGCGATGACATCCGCGCCTTCGTCTCCGGTAGATCCACCCTCAAACACAATACCGTCTACACTTCCGACATAACTAATGTTTACCATGTCACCATCAGCGACCGCGCGATCTTTTACTTGCACAGGCTCGGAAGAAAATTCAAGCAACAATTGATTTATCGTGGATTGAAGGGCAACATCCGAAACTTGATGTATGTCATTTGGGATCGACATTGATTTGTAATCGAAGAGCTCAACTAAATCAAGAGCTTTTATGTCTTTCCAAAAACCATTTTCATCAATACCATCACTGGGGGAAAACGCTGCAAGGTCTGTGTTTGTGTTTGTGTTTGTGTTTGTGTTTGTGTCTATGTCTTTTCCTTTGTTGCCACCGGCCAACACAACGACAAGCACCACGATGATTGCTATGGAAACAATAGCGGCAAGAGAAATCCATAAGGCTTTTTTGTTACCTCGCTTCTTTTCATTTACCGGCTTTTTATCACCGTTTTCTTTGTTTGTGTCAGCTTGCGTTTGAGAATTAGTTGTTGCGTTTTTATCGTTACTCATTTTCTGTTCTCCTTTTTAGTTTGTTTTATATGTTCCTCTTTACTTATCTTTGCGTTTTTAACTTTCCATCAAGGATCTACATAGCGGCTGCGATATTGATATCGGTCAACTTTCCGTACATCATACCATCAAAAAATATCTTGCCACCCGTTGGAGATGTTAAACCCTACAGAAAGGATAGCGTATTTGGTAATATCGGTCATGTCCTTCCTTCTCTTACTCTTTACCCGCACCCGCTCCACCGTTCTTTCAGCCCAGCGTTCGCTTTGTTTAAAGCACCACGCGACAGCCTTTCGTCTTTATGAGATAGAAGTATTTTGGAAAATCCAACTCACTGATACCGAGCGGCTTAGGCAGACTCAAACTCAATTCCATCGATACAATAGTCATACACAAAAGCTTTCAGAGGTTCCATATCGTTCGACTCATAGAATCGCACCAGCATTATTGTAAAATCCCTCTGCCGTTCAATTGGGACGGAAATAATGCCGCAACCGGATGAAATCATTATCTGATTGCCTGCAAGCATTGATGTCCGTTTGTTCCCGTCAAGAAACATCTGTTTCCTCATAAGATATAACATTAAAGTAATTGCCTTGTCTGTAGAATTTTCGATATCATAAATCCCTGATAATTCTTCTTTGATTTGTGACTCAATAGGTATATCCGGCTGCCATGATGTACCGCCTATGGTCACAGGAACCTTCCTTAAAAATCCAGCATTTATGATTAAGTTGTCACCGCCAACCAGTCGGTTTATTTTACAGATATACGAATAGTCTATCGGGTAGCTTAGATTTTCCAAAACAAACCGCCAAGCGTGCTTTAGATTGTTGACCGCAATAATCTCTGACACCTTGACTCCAGAAATACTCATTCCGTTATATATAGCCTCTGTATCAGGGTATGTCACTGCCAGACCCTCTAATTTTGCACTTTTCCAGATATAATCAATAATATTCCGTCTCGCAACAAAAATGTTTTGTTCAACAGTCATGCGGTATTTTGGTTTCATTAGTCAAAACTCCTTACATGATTTTTCAATAACAATAATACCAAATTTATTATACTGTATTTTTGCCAGCTATTTCAACGAAAACAATATACCTTCCTAAAAAAGCTACTGTTCTTTTTGGGGCCGTTTATCTTATCTCCATACTCACCCTGGTACAATTACGAATAGAAATTCAACAGTCGACATTTGAATGCCTTTAGGGTAAAATCAATTTCCCCACGCTGATGAATATACTCAATCTTGGGTGCCATGTGCTTATGCAAAAATATTTCTCATTCTATTCAGATTTGACTTTAATGATTTTTACTTCACCGCATTATCAAGACTTTGGAGATACCCATATGATATTTTGATAAGCAGAGAAGTGCTCCGGAGTTCGTCGGCAACTACGCCTCTTGTGGACTTTCACCACAGATTGACGGCATGCCTGTCATACCAAAAAAAAGAGAGGTTATTCCTCTCTCTTATATGGTGGTGGAGCTAAAGAGATTCGAACTCTCGACTTCCACAATGCCATTGTGGCACTCTCCCAGCTGAGTTATAGCCCCATATTTACTAATTCGGGGGTTTTTCTTGCATTT
>ENA-UOOH01000536-UOOH01000536.1-fermentation-metagenome-genome-assembly--contig:-NODE-536-length-42680-cov-72.467214_pt1 | contig 42680 bp, 34 predicted proteins | sample MGYA00245778_ERZ724025 | MGnify/ENA primary metagenome ERZ724025 (study PRJEB28704, sample SAMN03018313) | fermentation metagenome | biome: anthropogenic terrestrial biome; feature: soil; material...
TCAACCCTGCCCGGTTGGACCAAATTGAGGTACGCATCGATTTGCTCAACTCGCTCAAAAAGAAGCATGGCGGCAGCCTTTCTTCAGTTCTTGACTTTTATTCGAATGCGCATGAAGAGTTGGAGAAAATCGAAGGTGTAGAGGGGCAGATAAACGAAGTCGAATCAAAAATCACCCTAGTTAAAGAAACGCTTGCCGAAAAGGCCTTGAGATTAAGCGAGAGTCGTATACAAGCCGCTAGTGAGATGTCTTCTCAGATGGAAGAACAACTTGCCCGCTTAGAAATGCGAAAAGCACGGCTAAAGGTACAGATCACACAGCAAGACGATCCAAATGGTCTGCCGATCAAGGATGGACTTGCATTTGATCTTAATGGAATTGACAGAGTTGAGCTTCTGATCGAGACGAATCCGGGTGAAGGGTTTAAACCCCTCGTAAAAATAGCCTCTGGAGGAGAGACTTCGCGCCTGATGCTGGCTTTGAAAGAAGTTCTGGCAGAAGCTGACCAAATACCCACACTGGTTTTTGATGAGATCGACAGTGGTATAGGCGGTCGGGTTGGTATGACTGTAGGTTCTATGCTCTGGCAATTGGGAAGGCACCACCAGGTTATGTGTGTGACCCATTTGCCCCAATTAGCTGCTTTTGGAGACCAGCATTTCAAGGTCGACAAGCAAACGATTGATGATCGCACAATCACACAGGTACGAGAAGTGACAGGAGATTCACGCGTAGTTGAATTGGCTGAAATGCTTGGCTCTCCTGGGCAACAAAGTTTACAAACAGCTAAAGAATTGCTTACTTCTGTGCGAAAGATTACGGGTACAATTTTGTAAGAAACTTAACCTGGCAACCGACCAGGATTGGGACTCTTAAAAAACATTGCAAGCAAAGGTTATTTGCATAAAGGAGAGGCATGGCAAATTTAGATGACGTTCTTGCTGTAATTTTAGGTGGAGGCCAGGGTAAGCGTTTGTATCCGCTTACTGCCGAACGAGCAAAACCAGCTGTGCCAATTGCCGGAAAATATCGCCTGATCGATATTCCGATCAGCAACTGTATCAATTCTGGCATCTACAAAATTGCTGTGCTTACCCAATTCCTTTCTGTTTCTTTACACCGTCACATCAGCCGTACATACGCATTCGACAACTTCCATCCAGGCGGGGTGCAGGTCTGGGCAGCGGAACAGACCATGGATAACACCGACTGGTACCAGGGCACAGCAGATGCCGTTCGAAAACAGCTTCAAGAAATCCGCAGTTCTCACGCCAAACATGTCCTTATTTTGGCTGGAGACCATCTCTATCGTATGGATTACTCAAAAATGGCTGATTTTCACATTGAAAACAATGCCGATATCACTGTAGCTGTCCAACCCGTATCCAAAAATGAAGCTTTTCGTTTTGGCATTCTCAAACGCGACGAAGATGGACGCATAACCCGCTTTGCTGAAAAACCTAAAGATCCTGCTCTTTTGGAAGATCTTGTAAGCAGGGATGACCCCGAATCCCCTTATCTGGGTTCCATGGGTATCTATATGTTCCGCATGGATACTTTGGCAGAGGTGTTAAATCCTTGCTATTCCGACCACAAACTCGACGATTTTGGCGGCGATATCATCCCATCAATGATCCAGAAGGGAAGACCAGTCTATGGCTTCAACTTTGAGGGCTATTGGAGAGACATCGGGACAATTCGTACTTTCTACGAGACCAATCTCGAGCTTACTGAATCCTATCCGGAATTTGATTTCTACGAACCTGAAAACCCAATATTCACTCATCCGCGTTTCTTGCCCGGGAGCCGCGTGTATGGTTGTGCTCTCAGGCAGGTTTTGTTGGCAGAAGGATCTGAGATCTATGCCGATAAAATTGAACACTCGGTCATCGGCCTGCGTTCGATTATTGGTAATGGGACCTGTATTAAGGATTCAATTGTTATGGGTTGTGACTATTACGGCACACTGAATAATGGTGCTCCCCTCGGAATTGGCCAGAATTGCAACATACAACGCGCGATCATCGATAAAAATGCCAGCATAGGTGATAACGTGGTGATTAAACCATTCCCGGACAACTATGATGGAGATAATCCCCTTTATAAGGTGCGGGAAGGAATCGTGGTCATTCCGAAGAACATGACAATCCCAGCTGGCACGATTATTCAGCCCTAGACGAAGTCTTCCTAATATTTTGATCGGCTCGTAGTTGTCTTCCTACCGAACCGATTTTTTTAAAAGTCATTCTGAACGTAAAGTAGACCAGCTTGAAATCAATCCATAAACGGCCACACCATAGGCGACAGCAACGTTAATGGATGTTTTTTGACCTGCCATGGGGATATAGAGAACCTGGTCAGCAAGTTCCAGAACTCCGGGGTCGATCCCTGCCGGTTCGTTTCCTACCACCAAGGCAACTTTTTCAGGGATGATGTTGGATCTTTGAGATGAGAATAAATTCTGAGCTTGCGGATGACATTCAAGGGCGATGATTTGCCAACCCTCAGATTTGAGATTGTTGACTGCCTGCACCGCATTATTATGCACAGACCAGGCAACTCGCTCCTCTGAACCTAGTGAGGACTTGATGAGGGCGATGTTGCTCGCAGGAGTTGGGGTCAAACCACATAAGTAGAGGTGATGTAGATTTACTGCTTCGCTGGTTCTGAAGATTGAGCCAACATTCTGGGCAGAACGAATATTATCGAGCACACCAACAAGGCGGACATCGAAGTTAGGTTCCCAACCAGGCTGCCATTGATCAATCTGTGGTGTGATCGTTCCCAAGTTTGCACCACAGCGGGGACAGAATTTACCTTCGTATATTGATAGATCAAGGGGAAAACGAAACCTGCAATCTGGGTTTGTGCACTCAAGAAAGGACACCTTATTTGACATAAGGTAATTCTATCTAAGAATTGGGGATTAACAAAATGTTAGCCGCCCAGGTGAGGGGGGCACCCAGGCGACTAACAACAAAAGTATACACAAAGTCTTTTGATTAATCAAGGGAATGGATAAAAACATTCAAATTGAGGTCTCAATGCAAATCCATATATACAATAGCAAATTTAATTGGATCTGGATTCTGATCTATTAAAAGTGTTAGTCGCCTGGGTGAGGGGGGCACCCAGGCGACTAACTACTGAATGATACATTAATTTTGAAAAAAAATCAAGTATTTCGACAAAAAAACACTAAATTTGCTACTCAATTTCTCTTCGAAACCCAACTTATATGCCAAGACATTTATTATCAGGCATTTATCACAAAGACTATAAAAAGATTTTGATTTAAACCCCTTTAAAATGGTCAGTCGCCTGGGTGAGGGGGGCACCCAAGCGACTAACGTCTATTAGTATACACAATAAACGCTCATTTTCAAGGTACTTTTCACAAAAATAACCGAAAACCATATTAAACCCACAAAAAACATATAGCTGTTAAACATCTGTTAACATATATTTACTTGTTACGGTTTTATTGCCTGACCAGATTGGGTGCAATAGGGTAATGAAATATAGCCCTGCATTAATAATTCATGCAAAATCAACTGAAGAGCTTCAATCGTATTTACCCGATTGGAACCCGCGTCATGCATTAAAATCACCTTGTATGGTTCAAGAGCTGATCTGAAATGGTTAAAAATTTCTGCTGAACTCAACCCGGTCCAGTCCTTCGTGTCAATATTCCACATTGATATTTCATAATTCATGGATGCAGCTGTAGACACCAATAGATCACTTCTCATTCCATAGGGCGGACGAAAACAACGACCGAATTGTTGATAAAGACCCGGCTCTGCTTGCAGCGAGTCCATGATCGACAACTCTGTATCCTGGATCTCATAGTAAATGGTGTTGTAGCCTGCTTTCGAAAGATCAATATGATTGAAACCATGCACACCTATCGTTTGTCCATTCCTGGCAACCAACTGCACAATATCAGGATGGCTGACGACATTATAACCAATCATATAAAACGTTGCACCTGCCTGGTAGCGCGCAAGGATATCAAGAATTTGAGAGGTCCATGCCGGATCCGGTCCATCGTCAAAGGTCAGATAAATTACGTTCTCAGGGTCTCTCGGCGGCACAGTTTCTTGAGCGCTAACTGGTATCTCAGAAATACCGACCGCCGAAATCAGGATCGCCAGGCAAAAAACGATCGCTAAAACCCTTGAAATATTCATGGTACCCCCTTTTATACTTGAAAGACCTTCCTAATTCGAGGAAGGTTCAACCAGTGTGGCTGGCATTGGTTGCCAGCTGACGCCATTATTGGCTGTCATAAAGATCCTGTTTTGTAGGAGTGTGTCAGGCGACGCTGTTGCTGTTAAATAACCCACATTTTCGTTCATCATGCTCAAAGAAATGGGCGTAAGACCAATCGGGAGACCAGTTGTGACATCCTGCCAGGTCAAGCCGCCGTCAGAGGTCTGCATCATCTTGCCTGCACCATACGCTAACCCATGGCTCAGACTACCAAAAGCGACAAACTCAATATTTTCAAGCGTGGAAACATAGTTAAATGTCTCGCCTGCATCAGTTGAGACGCAGAAATGAGCACCCATTTGGCCGCTGGGCAGATATGCTCTCACTGGAACGATCACTTCACTTTGGCTGATTCGAATGATATCCATCGGATCGAGTTCGGAATTTTCGGCATCCGGGATTCCTTCACAAGTTAGCTCGTTCCAAGAGGAACCTCCATCTGTTGTTCGGAAGAGATAAAGCGAGCCAGGCATGGGACGACTCCCCCCGATGAGGGAAATCTCTGTACTGAGCATGGCCAAGGATCCCTTGATACCAGATGAGGGCAAACCATGATCGTCCATGGAAGATGGATCGTGTTTGAATACCTGGACCCAGGTTGCACCAGCGTCCGAGGTTGTCTGGATGCTCACGTATTGAGAGCCTGCACCAACACCTAGATCCGACACGATAATGCCCTCCTGGGCGCTGACAAATGCCATCTGACCGCAAGGGAAAGCCAGTTGATTGCTTACCCAAGTCTGACCAGCGTCAGAAGTACTAAATAAGACGCCGGGAACTTCAATTTGTGATTGGCAGATCCAACCCAATTCGCTGTTAGAAAATGCGTAAAAAATCGAACCTGCATCCTGTAGGCTCTCAAGCCCAACCGGAGTCACATTAAGCCAATGTTCGCCGAAATTCTTCGTATTATAGAACTTGGATTGATCCAACGTCGTCGCCCAACCTCCCCCACCGACAAACATAAAAGTTTTATAAAGTGGCGAAAGATTCATAGGTGTATTTGTGGGCAGCTTTACAGGTTCTGTCGGAACTGGTGTCTTAGTAGGAAGAGGTTGGACACACCCTGCCAACACGAGTGTGACTATCAGGATAAATGTAAGCGTAAGCGAGTGTTTTTTCATATCATCTCCAGAATTATTAGGCACAATTACGATGCAAAATCTGTGCCCAAAGCCTGCTGTTCGAAAACTGCTGTTCCTTGAAGTAACAGAGAAAAGCGAATCTTCACGAATGTTGCCCTAAAATGCGTTTATTATGCGAATATAAGCCTTATCGCTTCTCCTGATTTTACCAAACCCATGAGAACAATAGTTCAGCACGAGAAACTGATAGATTGTTTCACGTGAAACCTCTCTTGGCAAGAACAAAATGTTTCACGTGAAACATTTTAGTTTAAAAGCTCGTTGACCTTCTAACGACTACAATTGAAACTAATATCGAGGAGGATCATATGAACAAAATCTTGTTTTATGCCATGACTGGTGAAAAGATGTGTTTTCAACATGTGTTGCTAAATGCACTTGACTTATCAGATGCGGGTTGTCAGGTCAGGATCATATTTGAAGGTGCATCCGTAAGGTTGCCTTCGCAATTATCCTCTGAAGGGAACAGGCTTTATCAAAAAGCGCAGGAGAAAAATCTGATTGCCGGAATCTGCCTCGCCTGTTCGCATGCGCTTGGCGTTTACGAAGCAAATGCGGCTTTGGGTTTGCCCTTATTGGATGACATGAGCGGTCATGCCGGAATGCGAAGCTATATCACCGATGACTGGCAGGTTGTTAGCATCTGACTGGTAGAAAAAATGTTATGTAAACCTATAAAATAGTTTTATGAAATCAAACGTTCTGGCTTTATTGAAAGATGGTTATATCGGGCCTTAAAAAGTGACCTGGTAAAAATATGGTATTAATGAGGTGTGAAAAAAGATAAGCGAACTCTAATTCTGCTCCTGTGGTTGGTGATAACACTGGTTTTCTCACCGTTTCATACCGCGCAGGTTAAAGCTGAAGAAAACCCTGCTCCCCACAGCCAGGTAGCAGCCTATGAATTAATCTCAGCGATGAATGTTTTACGGATGGGCAATGGACTGCCTGCACTCATCGAAAACGCCACGATAAACGCTGTTGCCCAGGCGACCGCTCAGATTATGGCAGATCAGCAACTATCCTGGCACATTGGCGATGTTGCCGGACGTCTTTCTGCTGCTGGGTACGGTGCCGGCGCAAAAGTCTATGCCACTGAAAATTTTGCTTACGCATCAGGCGGAACAATTGATCAAATTATGCTGATGTGGGCAGACTATGACCATATGCGTCCCGCTACTGAACCGAATTATTGCCATGTTGGAGCCGGTGTGGCAACCGATTCCAGGGGCTTTACCTACTATATTCTCCAGGCAGCTTATATTTCTGGCGCAGCCTGCGATTCCACCCCGCCTACTGGTGGCGGAGTGCCTGGGCAGCCCCCTGCTGGTTATGGCATCGTCACTCCGGTTGAAAAAGTCGATCTGAATGAAGATGGCAATTACGTTCATGAAGTCAAGACCGGGCAAAGCTTGTGGTCGATCGCTGTGGCTTATGGCGTAACCATCAAAGAGATCCTTGCCTGGAACAATCTTCCAGCTAATTACGTACTCTGGCCTGGGGATAAGTTGACGATAAAAGGCCCGGACTCGCGAGGATTGTTGACGCCCACTCCCCTGGGCAATGTGTTTGTTGCTACTCCAGCTTCTGACGGAAGTATTGTTCATGAAGTACAGGTTTATCAAAATCTCTCGACAATCGCGGATGCATACCACGTCAGCGTGGACCAAATTCTGACTCTAAATTATTTGAAAATTGATTGGCCGCTCTCGATCGGGCAAAAACTGATCATCCGGGGTCCGGACCAAACCCCCACACCTACGCCTCTGCCACTCACCCCGTTGCAGAAACTGACGCCTGCCTCTGACGGAAAGTATTACCATACCGTCGGTGATGGACAAACGCTGGAATGGATCGCAAATTTGTATGGTGTGCCCCTGGCTGAGCTGATGGCATGGAACTATCTGACCGCTGCCAGCATCATCTACCCGGGCGACCGGCTCTTCTTGGACGTCACGCCCCCACCAACACTCACCCCAACACCTGCCCCGGCAACTGAGACGCCAGATCCAACCCAAACGTTGACACCAAACCCGTCACCAACCGCGACCCGAGTGCTTTCACCCACGCCGACCGCCACTCCAACGCCGGGCCTCTTCAGTCTGGCAGGCAACCCCATCAACTGGCTCTGGCTCCTGGCGATTGCTGCAATTGGCGTTGCGGTCTATTTTGTTGTAGTATCACAAAAGACAAAGAAACAACAAGAATAATAAAAAGTAATCCTGGTCACCCGCTCAGAATTCCCTTCAAGACCCAGTATTCGTATTGTTATGGTAATTCCGGGATCGCCGCCTCATCAAAAAGAAAGCCATCCGTCACCAGGCGGTCAATGAGAGCGTTGCGAATCTCGGATTTTGAAAGATAATCCGAGATATTGCATGTGCCTGCGTAAGAAGGGATGGATCGAACAGACCAGTAATAATGCTCTTCAAGGCTGATCCAGTAATAACGATCACAATCAATTATCGACATGTAATCAAATTGGTAAAAAGGCGGCAGCAGATAGTCATCATCCAAGATGTTGCCGACTTTTCCACCTACGGATCTTAACGTACCGGTAGCAAAAACCAGGTCGTTTTTCCGGTTCTCCTCGAACATGGATACACCCTGGAACATCCAATCAGGCTGGTCCAGATTGAGGAGATCCAGTATTGTCGGCGCAATATCAATATGTTGCGTATTCGATGAACGGATTTGCAGTAGGTTATTGCCTGGAATATAGAGAAACATCGGCAGCCGATTTTTGACCGTGAACTGATGTCCGTGATCACTGGTGAGGAGGATTATCGTATCTGATAATTCGTTTATTCTAGACAATTCGGTAAATAAGTATTCCAGCCCTGAATCGAGGTCCACTATCGAGTCATCATAAAGGTCGGGAATCCAGGGTTCCTGGTTTTCCCGGTCGATGCCAGCTGAAAATTTGGTGGAGTCAGGGTAATACCTGCCTCCATGTGTGCCCATCCAATGAATGTGAACAAAAACCGGCTGTTTTGTTTCGCTTATAACCCGGATCGAATCATCTATTTTTTCAATATCTTTATAATCTTTCTGCATTTTTGTTATCTGAAGAAAAGTGTTTTCCATGGATTCAATGAAAAAAATATGCTTTGCCCGGTCAATAATCCTCGATTCGACTTCTACCAAGAACAGCCTGCTGTCTGTTGGAAAACGTTCGCTCAAGAGGTTGGTTGGTAAAAATCGGTTCACTTTTTTGCCATTGGATTCATCAAATGCATCCTGCATATTTTGAGTGGTTGAGTCAACATAATGCTCAACGGCAAACTGGGCTGTGTAGTACCCATTCTCTCTCAGGATCCCAGGCAAGTGTTCGTAACTGTCATCCCCCTTCAGAATGTCTGGTGGGTAAAGCATCCTGGTAGTGGTCGGATACTTGCCATTCAGGATTGAAACAATCGCACCGCCGGTATTCGCGGAATTTGTAAAGTGATTATTACTAATTACCAGCTGATCTTTGATGGAATCGAGGAATGGAGTGGTTTCACGCTCGTAACCATACAAGCTCATATTTTTTGCATTGACACCATCAGCTGTAACGAGAATGATATTCGGGAACCCATCTGTCGACGACGCTTCAATCTTATCTGGAAACAGTTCTGTTGGCAGGCGGAAGAACAAAGAAGTCAACAAGACCGATATGAACAATGTGATGATTACAGGAAGATAAGCGGAGTGCTCCGGCGCGTCGGTTGATAGCTTGTGGAAAACCGATTTGGTCAACTTGATATAAATCAAGGTAAAAAGCGAAAGCCAGACGAAAAGGTAAATAACTCTTCTTAGACCAGACGAGTTTGAGATACCAAATTTGAACATGGTATAGGTAAAGTTATCAATCATTAACAGAGCTAAAAATGTCAACATTATAGCTGGAATGATTGTTAACAGATGTGATATTAGTCTGGTACGGCTCTGAACAAAAGAACAAAAAATTATTATCGGCAAAGATAGAAGCAACAACATACCGAAGACAAAAACCGTTGAATAAAATAATACAGCTAATTTATCTGAGAACGAAGAGGTGCTTAAGAAGGATGGTTTGGTGATGAAAAATAACCATTCCATGAAAACTAACACTATGCCACTAATGAGATTGATGGCTAAGTTAGTTTTCCAGATTCTGGATAAATTTTTCATATTTTAAGTGGCTTTAGCACTATTCACCAAAAGCAAACACCACACTGGATTTGCTTATATCTTTTTAAGAAGGAATAGTGTCCTTTCTGAACCGGGTACTTTTTCTTCACTGATTACTTCAAAACGAGTTGAAAAAGCACTTCTAAAGCCCTCCAGGTTGTAATCCAGGAAGATATCCAGGCGGGACGCCAGCAATCGCTTCACCTGTGAATCTTCTTTTGGAACAAATTCGATGATCAGGTTCTGACACAACTCTGCAAAGAACTCTGCCAAACTTGGCAAGGGAACGTTGTTTGAGATTGCCAGGTGATGGATCAGCGCCAATGCCATCGCCAGGTCTACTGGACCACGCGCCTTCATCGAATCACGCTCGGCATTACGCCATCCCAGATCCGGTGAGGGATTGGTTAGGTCCATGACCAAAGGAAGCATGAACTTCTCTTTGTTCTTTTTAACCAGATCATAGTTTTGCTGTACAGCACCCGGATCAATGTCGAAAGCAACAGTGGGTATGTCCAAATCGCTGGCGACCCGGCTAAACTCGCCTGTATTGGCACCCAGATCCCAGACCGTTGTGGGAGAAACTTTCTTAACAAAGCTTCGCACTAATTCGCGTTTAGACTCGAAGGAGCTTTCAGTATAATTGTTGGCCTGGTAATAATCTGCCCATTCTGTTTCGATCGTTCGAACTTCAAGCGATCGGACCGTGGCAATGAGGCTGTCAAAAAGAGCCAGCATGCTTGCTTTCGTCAGTTTGCTTTTACTTTCCACTTCCTGTTGGCTGACCTCTTTGTCGGCATATTTCTTCTGTGATCGGGCGTGAAGGTGGATATGTGTCGATAAGCCAAAGTTCAACTTAGTGTTCGCAGGGAGCAGCTCGCTGGCAAGATCAAGCGGGATTCCGTCAATGTACACTTTAAGCAGCTGCACCAGGCGGATATCTGTCTTAGCCATCAATGCCAAAGGTGCCAGAAAATGTTGGCAGAACTGCTTATATGCCACCCAGGGCCTGCCCTCCTCGTATGCTTCAAAAGACAGCGTATCGATGAAGACTGGTCGACCCTGGTGAAACTGAATGTTGTATGCACTCGCGTCTTTAAGACTCATGCCAAATTCCAAAGCACGCCGGCCAATGGCAAGCGTCAGGATGGCAGCATCTTTCAGTTGGTTGAAACACCACTCGTATGGGTAGGAAATGAAACCTACCGTTTCGGGTTGGATCACCTTGTAGGCAAGATCAGGTTGCGGTGCCAGGTCCAGGTCCACTTCGGTGTGAGGGATGAGGGTGCCTGAACGTGTCAGTTGCTCGTAAAGACCCGAATTCATCAACAGGTCATATTCTTTTTGGTAGTGTTTGTTGACCTGGCGATAGATAATTCCATCGTGCTTAAACATAAACCCCGACGGGTCACGAAATGAACCACTTAATTTTTGGGGCATGCTTTACTCTTCATTCTGAAACAAAAAGTCATTTTGAAAGCTCTAAATGGCAATATTATTCTTTGTCTGAATTCGGCAATGCTGTCGGATCATCAGTAAAAACTGCGGTTGGGTCTTCTGAAACTTTCACATCTACTTTCTTTCCGGTAAAGAAAGCCTTAATGTTCTTCCAAAAAACGCGGACTACCACGCCTAAACCCAAAACCGCAGCAATGACCATTTGAATAATCATGCTGCCAGAGCTGGGATCAAGGTAAAGATTTGGTTTCCCGTTTATTGTGATTAACACTTCGAAAAAGGGCTTCATTGTCTTCTCCACTAAACTCTAGCGACTTAGTGATACATTTTACTCTCTTAACAAAAAGTATGCGTGAGCCTTGTGGGAGTTAATTATTTGTTCGTGTCAGGATCTGTGTTCTGGTTTTGCTGGTTTGTAAGTCTATTAGTCACTGTGAAGACTAGTTATTCTCGGTCTGTGTCATTGTTGTTTTCGACTACTTTCTCTTCCGCTGACGTCCCTGATGCGATTTCTTCCGGTTCTGCGATCCTCTTCTGGGTCATGCCAACCAACCCAAACAGCACTTCAGCAATGACCCAAATAATTCGGTTCATTGCAGCATATACAGCAATAAACTCCACAGACGCAATGGTTGAAAATACAAAAGCTAACACTGCCTCACGAATCCCGAGCCCACCTGGAGCAAATACAGCAACGTATCCAACCGCCCAGCTCACGGCATATCCGCCAATAAAAAGAGGAGCAGCTGAAAGAGGGAATTCCTGGAACATAACGAAGAAACTACCTCCGATGAAAATCCAAAGGACCAACCCCACTGCAGCAACAAGAAAAACGTTTGGAAGATCTTCGATCGTGTATCGCCGCACAATTTTGTGAACAACTACCAAAACAAGCAACCACAATCCCAGCGCTACAACTGTAAACAGAATTGCCAGCCATTGTTGATTTGGCAGGTTCAATAACCCGGCAATCAAATCAAATCGTGTTAGAAAAACTCCGATCACCCCAGTGGCAACGGCAGAGCCCAATAACCAAATATTTTCTAAAATTAACGCCCGGGTGGATGCTTTTGCCGATAGCCCATTGATTTTGTAAATGCCAAAGCGCCCTACAAAATGCCAAACACCACCAGGAATGTACTTGCCAAGCGATGAAAGGCCATAGACCCCCAAGACTTCCAAATATTTTGGATGCCATCCTTCAGCATTGACTGAAAACTGGACCAAAACGACGAGAAACATCTTACCGATTAAAAGCAGAACTAAGGATAGGGCAATTTGCCAGGTACTGATTTGGTTGATCAGGCTACTAACTTGATCCCAATTTCGGTAAAAATAGTACCCTGCTGCAGCCAGCACCAACACAAGCCATAGCCATTTTATGATCCCTAAAATCTTCTTTTTATCCAATGTTGATATACCTTAAGTACTCGAATTGTTTGGACGAAGACACCTTTACCGCATCAATTGAGTCTTCCAAACGGGCTTTAATTTGATCAAGATTATTGATGAAAACCCGATAGACCTTCAGAATATTTAAATCTGTATTCTTATAATCAATGGCATAATCTTGCATGCTGAAATCTGCCAGTGTTTCCCGATATTTATGAGACCAGCCGATGACCAGCGTAGGAACACAAAGTGAAAGTCCGGCAACCATGGCATGAAAACGGGATGCAACCAAGCCGTCAGTAACTCCGATGATTTCCCTGACACCACGGGTATTGATGTCGTAATCCACCCATTCAATTTTTTCAAACTGGTCAACCGATAATTCCAATTTAAATTTCTCTCGAATTGCGCTGATGGCGATAATATCGTTGTTCATGGTCTGTTCGCAACCCTCGCGGGTTCCGTTCGGCAAGAAAACAAAACGTAAAGCCTTATCTTTACCATCAAGGTATAAGTTTAGTAACTTACCAGGATAATCTAAGCCTTGTTTTCGAGAGCGTTTCAACACGAGACTGCTAGGAACTATAGCAATAACCTTCTCGCCAGCGCGCTTCCACTCCATTATTTTCGAACGCAAGCTGGCAACTTTATCTTCATTTTCTTGGGAAAGGCTGTAGGTTGGGTCATATAAAAAGGCGATATCAGCTGCCTGTTCTATCTTTGCTTCCAACCCTGGCAAATCCTGTACAAACTTGTGTGTCAGGTAACCTCTGGTGAAGATCCGTTTGCACCCGGGCAGGAATCGCTTTGCCAGTTTTCGATTAAGGTTTGTCTTAAAAGGTCCCAGGGCTTGAGAAAGTTTAATCACCGGTACTCCGAGGAGCATTGCTGGCCAGATGGTAAAAACGTTGTAAAGCAATTGTAAAGCTCGCCCGTCAGAGAAGGTAATACCGCCTATATCGAGTAAATAATCAGAATTCCTCAATTTGGCTACAGATTTCGGCAAAGGAATTTTTATTCCCAGCAAACGAAAAGGTGCTGCCAAAATCGACCAGCCAAAATGGTTGATCGCAACAGACAGTGGTGTACCGCTTAAAAAGCGGATATGTTCATCCTGAACAAATCCCCGGTCTTTTTCAGGATAAATTGTATATACATTGAAAAACGCATCAGGATCAAACTTACGGATCTCCGCAATTACGGTCATAAGCATCGCTTCCGCACCGCGATTACCCCAGACGGAACCGCCCATGATGGCATATTGCTTGCCAGCCATCAAAGTATCTCCAGCGCTTTAAGCAGGTAAAGTTGCAGTGTTACTTGCCTGCGGGACATATTGAGTACTTTTTCCCGACCCTCTTCTGTCTGGGTTAATAAATAATTTTTGAGGATTATCCGGGCTACCTGGTAGTCAGACCAACGAACTTTCTCGTGCACAGAATCCTTGATTTTCACTCCGAGTTTTTCGCCGGCTTTTGCACGCGCGGAAATGTTGTAATGGATCTTAAAAGACCTTGATTGGGCTTCAACGATTTCTTCCACAGGTTGTGGTTGGATCTTCAACAACTCATCGTTTGCTGTTTCTTCAAGAATTCTCTTACCCCTTTCTGTCTTGGTTATCACAGCAGAATGCTTTATTGGGTCGTTTTTCATTCGTTGGAGCCAGATATCCCCACAGGCAATATCTCCAAAATATCCGATATGATCGAAGCAGTGCATACATTTAGGTTCACAAAAATAGTAAAGGTTTTGGTACTTGCTGAAGGCAGAAAATTTTTTCGATACCACTTGCCCATTTTCATACTCTGCAGTCAGTCTGCCGCGCCAATGCCCCGATCGATAGCGAAAATCTTTCAACTCAACCTCTGGACTGGGTCGTAGCCGATCCACGATCAGTTGAGTCAGTTCGGGTGAAGAGAGGTGACCGCAGAAAAGTGTGATAACACAGGTAATTTTTTCCTGGAGAGCCGGAGAGCTTTCGATCGCTTTGCTGAGCAGCCTGGCATCACAGGGCAGGCAAACCACCGCCAGGTTCCCTTCAAAATTACGGATCAACTCCATTGCCTGCGAGCTGAAACGCGTTGAAATATAGTTACTCCCTTGTGATTCAAGCAAATCCGCATGAGTTCTGGCAAGCTTGAAATTAGCTTCAACTTTTCCATCCACAACTTCAAGATTGCATACCAGGGCAGCATCAATCGCATGACGGTTAAGCAAATTGTCCAGGATCGCAGTCACAGTTCCACCTGAAGCCGCATTGCTGCGTGTTAAGTGATCGGTCGCATAAGAAAAAAACGATCCGTTATACGGACCTATGAATTTGTTGATCTGCTCTTCAGACCAGTCCGTTTTTAAGATCCTGTCGACCCATTTTTCTAATGCCATCAATCAGCCTTTATTTATGATCGTTGTATTGACGTTTCTTGTCAGCATAGAGCAATTGCTCCTGGTTTAATCGGATACGCACGAACATATCAGCCAGGATCCCTATCACCCAAACCAATATACCCAAGGTAAAAAGGTACACCGCTGCGAAAGCCACAAAGATGTAAGGTGAAAATGCTCCTGTGACCAGGTAATGGATTATCACAAAAATTCCCAACGCCAGGCTGATCAGGAAGGGTACCAGTCCCAGATATCCAAAAAATTTAAGTGGGCTGTAGTCGCGATAAGCCCGAAAGATGATTTTTGCTGTCTGGAATGTATATTTCATGATACTACCAGCGACGCGAGACTTTCGCTCGGGGAAGTATTTCACATCCACGGGTAATGTTTTGATCCTAAGTCCCTTGTTCGCAAGGTCCAGGAAAGATTCCTGTGTATAAGTGAACTTTCCAGTCAGGTTCAAACGCAGTAAAGCTTCTTTTGAGTAAGCTCTGAAACCACAGCTGACATCATCGTATCTTTTACCAGCGATAAAACCGATCAGATCCGACATACGCTGATTACCCCAGAATTTAATCTTGGACATATAATCCGGGCGAATCAACCTGCCATCAGCCATTCGGAAGCGATCACCGGAAACAAAATCTGCCTTTCCATCGATGATCGGTTTAATAAGAAGAGGGATATCAGCTGGGTCAAACTGTCCATCCGCATCAATATTGACCATGATATCCGCGCCCATCTCAAGGGCGGTGGCTAAACCAGTATTGAATGCCTTCCCAACCCCCTGGTTGTAGGGGTGTGAGACCACCGTGGCACCGGCTTCTTTTGCCAGTGCAGCTGTGTCGTCCTTGGAACCGTCATCCACAACCAAAACACTAACTTGGTCTACCCCTTCAATTTCATTGGGCATAGCTTTAATAACGGAGGCAATTGACTCCGCTTCATTCAGTGCGGGAATTAGAATGACTAGTTTCATTTTGTTTCTTCTATCGATGACATGATCCCGTTTATTTTACCCTGTGAATGGAATTTCACCTTGATTGTTTTATAAATAAATAAAAATACAAGGATCCAGGACGCCAGGATCAGTGGAAAGCCCCAGAAAAAATATCGATCCAAAGGAGCTGCTCCCATGAGGATATGTATAATCCCGTTCCCGGCTGCAGAGCCGCTGAGAATTAACGCCGCCACGCTTAAAGGATCTTTTTTAATGATGAACCATATTAAGTAACCGATCAGGCAAAGTGGCAGCGATAAGTAACCGATTATAAACAGTAAATTTGAAAAAGTTATCCTCGATTGGAAAATATTGTCTACGACCTCAGGAGGTGAATTTACCTCAATATACGGATCAACCACATTTTCAAATTGAGTACCAACTATGTTGATTCGACCGGTTCTATAAATGTTTTGAGCAATTGCTCGATTTTGAGCAGCTCTCGAAAATGAAGGGGAATTAACCATGCGCCCCCTGCTGCGATCAAAGTAAAAGAAATTACTCGAGGTGAGATATTTCTTCACGATTTCCTTGACCAAACCTTGGTTATCCCCTCCAGGTGGAGCATCGTATTGTTTTGAAAGGTATTTTGCGAACCATGTGCTAAAGTGTCGGGTCGTATCAAGTTCGTTACCTCGTCGGGCAAGGAATTGTTCCCAGCCCATTGTCGAACCAATTGCCGACACAAGAATAAATACTGCAATTCCAACACCGATCAACCACGCTTTAACACTTGGTTGCCTGGTTAGCATCAACAAATAAGCTATAGCATGCGGGAATAATCCAATCCCCAAATATGGCTGCTTTATGTGCCATCCAAGAAGAGAAATGATTATCAATGCCAGATTTAAAAGCCAGAATTCTTTGGAATAAATCCTGGAATTATAGAGTTTGAATCCCAGCAGACAGGCGACTGCAGCAAAAGTGACTGCCATATATTCGGTCAAAACAGCATGAAAGTAGCCAAAAATTGTCGCGTCCAAGGCAATGAAAACAAAAAGTGCTGTAGCAACCCAAAACTTTGATTTTCCACTATGGCAATTCCCCGCCAAAAGAATAAGCAAGTAAAGGGCTGAGAGGAAGATCAAATAATAAAAAAGCATTGGGATCTTTAATCCGATGGTACTCGCAGAAAAGATACTATTTGAAATATACAGGTGGAGGGGGAAAACCAGATTTCTTATGATATCCCATTGTGAAAAATCGCCCTGTTTAATTATGTCAGAGAGCCAAAGATAGTGTCCGGAGTCAAAAGTAAAAACAAGTGAAAAATGAAAAAAAATGAAAGCGATTACGAGAGCATAAAAAAGAGATGCCCATTTTCCCCATTTGTTCAGCCACCGGTTCCAGCCATCAATTCCACCTGCCAGTGTAGACCAAACAGCTAAGGCAAGTACCGCAACGTACACCAAATAGCGGAGATTATTAGTCTGCATCCCAATATTGGGATTGAGAACAATATTATCGCACTCAAGCATTTCACCCGTATTCGTTGCCAGATCTAGACGAAGATCTTCAACAAAAATACGTGGAGGAAGTACAACAACGTTGTTCCCAGAAGTCAGAGCAAATCTGATTGAGTTATCTTCAGAGAAGGGATCATCTTGAGTTGAAAAGTAGATTGTGCTCTTGTTATTTGGGGATAAAGGAATGCAATTGATATCGATAAAGGCGACTTCCCGATTGAGATCTGTAAATATGATTCTTGGGCTTCGATCATCTGCAACCAGCAAGTCATCTTCATAAGTGAAATTGAACAATGCTGCATCATCGAACTCAAGAACAGTTGGCTGTTGATCAGATAGAACACCGAGAGTAAAGAATCTGTTAATTCCAGCGAACTCGATGATCAAAATCACAACAATGGCTAAAAAAACGGGGACGCTCTGTTTTAAGTAGCTATTAAATGTGATCTTTTTCAAGTTTCGTCCCATATTTTTGCTTCAGAATTTCTAATAGACTGCAACAAGGATAGCAATGCGCATCTTTTCTGACGAGAATAAGATGTCATAGAAAACCTGTTCCCAGTATGTGAGATTCTACCGCTACCCCCGAGAATAGGCAACATGGCTACTTTCTTTACTATATCAAAACCTCCCCTAAGGAAGGTTTTGAGTTGCCAAATGATTGTTGAACCAATTAATCCAGACTAAGCTGGTCTCTTATTTGCCTCAACTTACGATCCAATGTTTCTGCTTTATTGGTATCGATTTCGGGCGATGCCGTTTCTAAGTATTGAATTTCCTTTATTCTTTCACGGGTTGTATCTACGCTTGGATTTAATTCCAAATCGCCTAAACCGAAGTCATCCGATGTCGAATCATTCATGGTTGTTGTTGAGTCCAAAGAGACATCATCCAGGAACACATTACTATTTCCATATGCATCTAATTCTGCGATGAATGCCAGTTCCACCGATTGACCAACATATGCTGACAAATCAACAGTCTTTCGTACCCAAGCATTGGTGTTGTTTTGGTAGCAGACCCATTGAGCATAAACGACATCGTTATTGACCATGACGCCAAAGTCATCATATCCACAAGAATCAGAAGAGGCGGTGAAAACCCAGAAATGGAGGATACTTCTACCAGCTGGTATCGTTATTCTTTGAGAAATGTAGGAGACTTCATCAGGATAGCCGCCCAACCAGGCTAACCAGGACCCGCCATGAGGGGAAAGAGGAATGTCATCCGAGGTGCTTAGGATCAATTCGAAACCATTCGAAGACGCCTCCTGCCAAACAACACGACCTGATTCAAAGCCCCCATTTTGGATAGGATCCTGGGCAACAGTTGAAAAGTACCAGTAAGCCGTGCTGTTGCCATTGGCATAGGTCGGCCCATATGTACCGTTCCAGGAACGGACTTGCCAGTAATAAGTATTTGAGCCTTTTAATCCCCATAAACCCGCATAGGTCTTGTTTTCTGTTGAGATCCAGTTGCTGCACATGCCATCGTTTGTCGTGTCGTAGCAATACTCGTACTTCGTGGCATAAGCACTCGCGTTCCAGCTCAATACGGGCGAAAGGCTTACCGCTGTGCTGCCGTTCGTTGGCGCACTTTTAGTAAATGCTCCCGGGGTTGTGATAGCTGTAGTAAACTGCCAAAACGCAGTCTGAGTATCATTCGCATAAGTTAGGCTGCTATTCCAACCCCATGCCCTGACCTGCCAATAATATGTAGTTCCCGACTGAAGACCTCTGAGACCCACATAGGTGTTAGACCCGGTTGAAATCCATTCTGAACAAGCTCCATCATTGCTTGTGTCAAAACAATACTCATAACCAGCGGCGTAAACGCTCGGATTCCAACTCAGTATTGGGGTCAAATTTACACCAACCGCCCCGTTAGCTGGCGCGTTTTTGGAAAAAGCAGTTGGTGGAGGATCGCCATTAAAAATGACGGGCAAAAAAACATTTATCTTTAACGCTTGATTCTGACGATTACCATTTTCATCACCAGAGATGGTTGTATGGTCGCTTTTGGGTGAGGATTGATACGCCTCAACTAAATTGATATTACTTGAAAATAGAATCAGAAGGCATATTGATATAAATAAAGATAATTTCAAAATGCTTGCCATAGGATCTGATCTTCTGCCACAAAACGTTTTCACCTTTCCTCCTCTGATGATCAATATAGTGAACTATGGATTATTTTCTTCAATAACAATTATAATACAATATAATAAACAATTGTATTAATCTAACCAATTAATATTAGGTTACTTGTGATTAGAGAATAATCAGTGCCATGTAATCAGCGAAATCAAAATGCTGACAAGTTTTGAAATTAGTTTGAGATTCACTTTTTTTTAACTCTGAATAGGTAATAGAGTACACAATGAAAACCGATTATTGCCTCCTGGTTTACCAAGTCTAGCTCCTAAACAATAAGTGAGATCCTGCCCATGCCGAAAAAGTGCAATTCTAACCTGATTACTCGGTATTTTTCCTAGCATTCACCAGGACTTACTGATAGTACTGGAGTCAAAAAAAGTTTTTCAAAATTTCATGCTGCAATACCAAAAACTCCCATTCAGAGGAGTCTTGGATAATTGAAACAGATTCTAAAATTCTACTTTTCTGGCAGATCTTGGAAAAGGAAAGATCCATCCGTCAATCGCATTACTTTGTTTCCTCCCTTCATGATAATTCTCTCACTGGGGGTCGTATTTATGCTTGTCTGTGAACTAAAAAAACCATCTGCCTGTAATTTATACCTTGTAACGGCATAAGAATCCGGCACAAAATTGTATATGTTGAATGAGGCTTCTTGCCCCGGGTCCAGATCAGAAAATATTGTATTTAGATAACCATAATCACAACCCACGACCTGCCCTGTCCCAATATAGACTGTTGAGATGGCTTTAATAGAGTCAACTTTACTTTGTGAATTATTAGCAATTACTCCCTGATTATTGAAAAAGAAACCACCAGGTGCGCCAGAGTGATGTGTTATCGACAATGATGGTCTGCGGTCAGTAGTTTCGTAATAACTTCCTGAATATTGCAGGTAATTAAAATTGGGATATTTATAGAACATGACATTTACACAACCTGATTCCTGGGGGTGGAGGATTGAAATTGGAGCATGTGAAAAATCATTTCCAATCAGGGTGCCATTAGAATCGTACAATCCAACATCAAGTGAAATTGAGGTAATACTATTATTTGTATTGTTAAATATCTCGCAGACCAAATGCATATAGCTCCCAGACATACTATCATATAGGGAACAATTATCCAAAATCCAGACACCCGGTTCAAAAGTTGTAAACCGCCAATAATTCGTCGGGCTGCTGTCTGCATAGGTAGGTCCGTAAATCCCATTCCAGGACCGGACCTGCCAATAGTAGGTGGTTCCAGCTTGAAGTCCAGATAAACCCGCGTAGTTTTTAGTCCCCGTTGAGACCCAGTTAGAACAGTTCCCATCATTGGAAGTGTCATAACAATACTCATATCTGGTAGCGTAGGTACTTGCATTCCAACTTAAAACCGGAGCCAAAACTACATCTGTCGATCCATTTGTCGGTGCATGCTTTGAAAATTCAGCCGGCGGCATGTTGTCGTATAAAATCAAGGGCAAATAAGCTAAATAATCTTCGCTGAAGCTGGTCGGATCATCACTGCTAGATGTGATATCTTCTTGGGCAGATTGGCGAGCTTGGGCTGTATAAATTTTAGTAAAAAATAGGACTAGTAAGCAAACAAATACCAAAACAAACGGTTTCAACCATTCGACAAAGTGGCATGAACTATCGGTAGCCCTTGTTGTCATTTTCTACCTCCCGGAATGGGTTTTTCCTTAACCTGGTTATTTTATTAAATAACAATTATAAGATGAATTTTGTAAAACAACAAGGATTACCAGTAAATTTCAAGCCAGTTCGATTATTACCGGAAGTGTTGTGTAAGAATTAATTTCAGAGTGGACTTAAACCCGGGACAATTTATAACTTGAGTGATTATGAAAACCACTTGAGAGAATGCCATATTGTCCTTACACCCGTGAGATTAGTTTTCGATACTTATCTTAGCCAATCGCCTGTCATAGAAATTGAAATATTCGAAGGATCGCAATACACTGCCTTCTTCAAAAGCCTGCACCAATTCAGTTTCGTTCAGATAAACAATGCCTATCTGTGGGTTCTTTATAATCGTACTCTGAATGTTGCCACTTGCCGGGTTGGTCACCACATAGCAGCCGGCTGCCAGCGATTCATAGAGGGTAAAGGAGAAGGTTTCAGGGCAAATTGACCATAGGAAGGCGACGTCTATCTCATTGTCGTGTAAGGCATCGGTCATCGCAGATCGATTTTGGGGATTGACAATGACAGATACCTTCTCAAAATTGGGAGATCGTTGCCAGTCGGCAGAAAAATGGAAGAATTCATAGCGTGGATCCTGACCAAATTTTTCTGTCAAATTCAACCAGGTTTGCCAGCCTTTGTGCATAACCGGGTAACCCACAAAGGCAACTCGCAGGGCTTTATCTTTATCAGTACTCGTAAATTTATCACCCCAAACGAGGGTCGCATTTGGTATAACTAAGCCTTCGCCATTGAATACCGGGAATTTCTGGCGCCAAAGTTCAAGCGCAAACTCGGAAGGTGCCACAGCCTGGATCGGATATCGCTGAATGAGGTTTTCGATCGCCTGGTAATGCAAGGGTCGGATGCTGCCGTAATAGCAGACTTTACAAGCATTGCTCTGAGGATCGGGTGCATGGCAATATTCGCGGTCATTTCTCAAGAGAACATAGTTTGGACAAATCGAAAAGAAGTCATGCAGCCATAAATGAATGGGTGATTTCCCTGCCATGTCCAGAATGTGTGCGATGTAACCTGGTTTCCAACCCATGAGATGGTGCAGTTCGATCGAACGAAGGGTGCCATGTCCAATCAGAGTAGCCAGCATTGATAGCAAAGTCTCATCGTCAACATAACCAAGAAATTGTCCATCGAGAGTAAGCCGCATTACCCCTGGTTGGTCGCTGAAATCCAAGGTATTTCGAACAAGGTAAGGAGAAAGATGCAGATATGCCTGCCCATGTAGGTTCATCTCCCTTTGCTGATCGGCAAGTTTCAATTGCACCCCGCCGACCACATGCACGTAGTCATCCTGTGAAAGCGCAAGGGAGAAAGGCAGCGATTTTAACCTTTCCAAAGAGTGCAGGAGCATATCATGATCAAGTTTTTTACCGGCGAAATGCACCGGTTCTCTGTCATACTCCAATGGAGCGGTATGCCTGGTCAGGATTTCGATTTGTCCTCTCCGGCGAATAAAATCTTTTACGCGATTGTAAAATTCCTGCGGACCCTTTTCGCGCAGTACCTTCAAGGCTTTTTTTGCTCGCCGGAAGAAAAGCGTTGTACGGTAGGTAGCCATCACTGCTCTTTCAGACTGCGCAAAACATCCATGCTCGTGAATAGGTTGGCGTAACCAAAACGGCGGTCGGGCTCCAGGTGTGTGCCCTCTGCCCACTCGTTCCAGGCATTGACGAAGACAAAGCGGTCATCTCCCTTGTGGTTTTCAAGCGTCCAATTACAGGCAGCTTTCAACCAGCGCCGATAAAGGCTTGGCTTTGCTCCGGCATAAATGGTTCCACGCCCTGGTTTCCTTGGCTCACTATCCCAGCTTGGAAATACCGTTTTATAAAGTGGAAATGGTGATGATTTACGTTGTTTTTCCTGGAACTCGATCATCTTTTCATAAGAAAAAATCAATGAAGAGAAGTCAGGATTTGCCAATTCAAGCGAATCCTGGATCATCAAGTCAGGGGAATGCCATTCATTGTGGGGCGGGAATTGAACAGCAGCATCAAAACCCACGCTTCGCGGATCAGTCAACCCGAAGGTTTGTGCTGCGATTAAATATGGCTCACCAAGCCCATTCTTGATGCAATACTCACGCCAACGCTCAGCAGTAGCCTTGGGCTCTGGTAATAGATCTGCCCGATAAACAATCCCGACTGGGCGATCCCCAATGCGGATATAACGGTCATCTCGCAGATAGGGAGTCAGGTCTTTGATAAATGCAGAGTCAGATTCAGCCGAATGCTCCTGGGCAATCAAAATATCATTCTCGAGCCCGTCCCAACGGCGGGTCCAGTTTTCGTTTGCCCAAACCAGCAGGAAGGGAAAGTCCATCTTCTTGTTAGCTATAAAGCGATCGACGGGCATTTCCATCAGTCGTTTGCCCGCAAACCAATAATGGTAGTACGCAAATCCATATAGACCATATTGTTTTGCCAGCTCAATCTGCCTTAAATGAACCTCTTCAAGACGCAAGTCGTAGAACCCCAACTCACCAGGTAAGTGCGGCTGATAGTGCCCGGGGAATTGTGGAACCGCACGGGTCACGTTAATCCATTCGGTAAAACCTTTACCCCACCATTCATCATTCTCCGGGAAGGGATGATATTGCGGCAGGTAAAAGGCGATCAGTTTAACCAGTGCATCAGCCGCATTAAACGATTGATCGAGCATTGGCACATATTCTTCGTCGCGATCGTTGCGTTCACTTTGCAGCATATCCCGATATACCTGGGCCTGCAATTTTTCATGACTGCTGACCTGCACGATTACAGGTTGCGCCACCGGTTGGGTTATTGATTTTTGTTTTGACCTGGGTCGATCTTTGTGCCACCATGCCAGGTAGCCGCCTTTGCCCTGATCGGTGTCAAAGGGGTTTGGAAAGATTCGCTGCAAATCTGGTGATTCGCGATAGAGCACTCGCATATCCTTCTCGATTTTTGTTCCGTCATCATAAGTTTCGTAAAAACTCTGCAATTTCCCGAATTTTTCATGACTGTTCACTTCAAGTTGGCGGATATACCAATCCCACAATTCATTAGCAATTGTGTTTGCTCCGCCGGCAGTGAGAGAGGCAATAACATTCATCCCTGCCCCGGAGTCATAACCCGTAAAATGATAGAAACGTAAGGGGTAATCCCGGTTTACCAACAAAGTGCCTTTTTCGTCAAAGCTCAGGTGGCGGCAATCCAGATTCCAGGAGGCAACATCATAACCCGGGTCGCGAATGACCAACAGGTTCTCAAAGAAGGAAGGGGCGAGGTCTACCCATTTCTGGTCAGTAAAAAGACCACGTTCATAATCGGCATAACAATATTTTAAAAGTCGGGCAGCCCACCAGTCGATAAAGCGGCGGCCATCTTCCAAAGCACTGTTGACCGCCAAAAAACCCAGGTTGAAAGTGCCATGTCGCATTGTTCCTGCGATTTCGTTGTCCTGGATCGATTGTGGATTGTCAGTGTAATCCAACAGATGCGGCGCCAGCAGGATTCCATAATCATCCAGCCAATCTTCCAAAGGGGAAAGGGGATTGAAGATGGCAATATCGGGATCAATATACATGATTTTTTCATGACCCTGGTCTGCCAGATATTGCAGGTAAGGGCCTTTTACCGCGGTGCAAATTTCTACGACGGTGTGTTTAAAGATCCAACTTTTAACATTTTCGATGGGGAGTTCTTCAATCCAGATGACCTTATCAAAATGCGGCTGGTTTAATTCTTCCGTAAAGACCGTAGCCATTTTTGACGGTATTCTGTCGCTAATAAGCAAATGAAATTCCCAATCCGGATGGAATTGTTTAAGTGTCTTGGCCAAGATTTTTGCTTTTGGCAGGTAATTCAGCGTGATGCTGGTAAAAACAATCATTTATTCACCTCTTCAAGACTGCCAAAAACCAGGTCAGCCTGGGGTTTCCCACCCGATTGGTATGCTCTAACTTTCTCTAGAACTTCACCAAATTCAAATAACTTCAGTAGTTGTTCGTCATTATCCAGCACAAGACCACGCACAGGGTTGCGATGGATATAATCCTGGATATTGCCGCTTTTTGGATTGGTCAGGATAAAACAACCCGCTGCCATAGCTTCATGCATAGTAAAAGAAAATGTCTCTGCTGCTGTTGACCACAGCAAGGCAACATCAATCTTGTTCCGTTTTAATGCCTCTACCATTGCCAGTCGGTTCTTGTCAGTGACCCGGGTTTCAATCTGCTTGTAATTACCCGGAGTACCAGCCTGGGTAGAAAAATGATAAAAGCGATAGCGCTGGTCGCCTTCAAACCTGCCATTTAGTTTCTCCCATGTGTCCCAACCCTTATAGTCGAGAGGATAACCCAAAAAGCCAATGTTGATAGCACCCGATTGGTAACGATCAAAAACCGGCTGTTTCCAGTTCAATCTTGCTGGCGGCAAAATATGGGCTGGCACTTGAATTGGGAAGCGGGATTGCCAAAGTTCATAGGTGAATTGAGACGGCGACAGGACTTCAAGGTGATTATCTTTAAATAATTGCTCAAAAATTGGTTGCTGCAGCCTGCGATTTTCTAGATAACTGCATAAACGGCAGGAATTACTATTAATATCAGGGGCACCACAATATTCTTTGTCGTTTCTTCGCAAGTTATAAGATGGGCAAAGCGAGAAGTAATCATGTAGCCAAAACTCTCCCTGATTGCCGGCGAGATCCAGTATTGCCTGGATGGTCCGTCTGTTGAATCCCATGCTGTGATGGATGGAAACCTTCGATATCTGCTTATCTTCTAATTCCTTCAAAGCCAGGACCAGTTCCCCACTTTCGGTCTCTCCCAGGTTTTCTCCATCCAGATTGATCCCCAGGTAAAGGGGGGCATTCTCGTCGGCAAGGGTCAAGAGCTTTTTATAAGGATAAATATGTAAAAAACTGTTTCCTTTTCGGTTGGACTTACGCTGCAAGTCTGCGATTAAAGCCTGGGTTCCTCCTGTCACAGTAAGGTAATCATCGTGGCTGAGCGCAATTTCGTAAGTCGTCAATAATTTTTTGGTCAGGAGGAGTTTTAGCTCCGAACTTAATAAGAACTTCTCAGGCGTAAAAATCTTGTCTGAAGATTTTTTAGCAACCTTTCGATTCTCGTCAGCTGCTTCTGCGACATCATGGAAGGTGCGACCTTCCCGTTTGCCAAATCGCAAATAATGAAGCAAGGGGTTTACTTGCGCAGCTTTAACATCAGGATTATTGTTCAAATACCAATTGCTATCAAATTTTTCTGAAGGGTTTCTACCTTCCATCCCACCATGATTAAGGTAATGAATCACAGGGTCAACACCAGCATTGCGGACATCGGGATTGAGACGCAAGTAATATTCCGTATCGAACATACCCGAACCCAAAAGTAAATCTTTATATGCCAGATCACGGGATGAGAAGATTCTTCTAAACGGACCAACAGACATGACCTTCTTCGCACCTTGGGAAAGTTTCTTGCGACCGTTCCGGTATGCTATAACGAATTTTCCTTTGGGGCTTTGGAGAATTGAGTTTAAGTGCTGGTTGCTCTCCTGCAGATCACGTTGTAATGAGACAATTTCCTCTTGATATACTTTTGCTTGCTGCTCTGCTTCTTCTTGAAGCTCCTGAATTTGCCTGCCGCTATCTTGCTGTAGATTGGTAAAACGTGCATTTGAGTTCAGTCTGTCTTGATAGAGATGGCGGTTAATGGTATTGGTGATGTGTGTCCGCAAGTCTTTATGGGAGTTTTCCAAAAGAAAATCCCGGTTGAGCTTTTCCAAAATGTCCTGCCAGGATTGAATGTTCCTGGAAAGAAGCCAGTTTTCCCGGACTGTTTTCTGGGCTGCCAGTGCCATTTTGTGGCGTAAATCGGTATCTTCAAGGAGCAACTGGATTTTTTTAAGCCATTCGTCCTGAGTGCTTGCCAAAAACCCATCTACTCCATCAGTAATCATTACCTCATAGGGGACAAGTCGGCTGTAAACCCCTGGAGAGCCCAAGGCACTGTACTCCAAAAATTTCAAACCACTCTTGCAGCGATTGAAGAGATTATTTGCCAGCGGAGCAATCACCAGGTCGAATTGGCATGTCTGGAAGAAATTAACAAAATTGACATAATTGTTTGTTGGGGATGGGTGCCAGTTGATATTTTCAGCATCCTGCAGTCCTTCTGGAAGAGGCGTACCCCACACTTCGAGCTTGAGGTTACCCTGGTATTTCGAAAGCAAATTCCGCAATACAGGAGCAATTGTTTCCAAATCCGGTGTGTGTGAATTGCTGCCAATGTAACCGATTGTCAACTGTTCGTCAGGCGTTGTTTGTTTGGGCGTTTGAATGCGCCAAATGCTATCATCAAGATAGTTAGGCAAGATGATCACATTGGGGTTAAAACCTTCTACTATGTTGCCAAGTTCTTCAGTGGGAACCACCACAACATCAGCTTCCGTCATCGCCGCCATCATCGGCATCAAGGACGCGTTGTATGCCTCCTGAATCCGTTCAGGGTGGGACTCTGGTAAATCGAAAAGCAGGTCATCCAGTTCGTAAAAAATCAGTTTGTTGTTTTGGTGTGCCTTGGCAACGATCTGATCATACAAGGGCACATTTTGAGGAAACTCGCGTTGAAAAATGACAGCATCACCCAATAAAACCCGATCAGGGTCGTGGTAACCATTGGGGTTACCCGAAATAAGCTCAATGCCTGCACCCCGGAATGGGGCTGTGATCCTTAAATGCTCGATTGCATAGGCTTCGGAATAAGCCGGGTAATAAACAATCGATTTTACTTGCTGCAATGCCAACGCTTTTGGAACAGGTGCAAACTGATAGATCGCCTGTGGATCCGGGTCATAGATCTTTCCGTCTGAATCGATGGATTTTACTGTAAATCCCTGCTCGATCGCCAAGAGGCCGAAGAATCGTTCAAGCGCGTGAGCCATCGTGCCATCTGCGGGCAGGGGTTCTTCCGGGAACTCCTCTGCAGTGATATTTGCATCAATTAGCGGGGTAAAAACCTTTGGTCTGGCCCAGAACATCGTTGAAGCTACAAAAGGAAAGGCGAGAGGCTGCCGAGTTTTCAAATTGGTTCGCGTTATCAGATCTTCTACGATCCTGCGATTCCCACCCATGTAAAAACGGGAATCAAGCACGTGTCCCTTGGCTCCTAAAATTCCCAAATTTGAGTCTTCGCTGAATGCGTTCCTTATTGTCGCGACCAGTTCGGACGAGCCCAGTAGTTTATGGTAAACATCCTGTCTCCAGGAGGTGCCGTCAGCCCGATGCAATGTCTTTTTTGTGTGGATCTTAATTAAAAGGTCATAATTGAGTGGAAGGATTCTCTCCAGAATCTCGAGAAACGGCAGGATATCCCTTCCCCGATTTTGGACTGGTAGAATACGTGTTTCAGGAAATTGCTGTGATATCGTGGCAATGAGTTCAATCTGATCTTCCGGGATGGTTACATAATAATCGCAACTATCTCCGAGGCTTTGGGCGGCCTCAACGATGGTTTCATATAGATCAGGATAAAAAATATGAAAAATCGCAGCCGTATCCCTAGTTTTTTTCCAAGTTAAGCTACGCAGATCATTATCCATCAATACCTCATCACCAGCTGTCAACAACAAGCTTAGGTTATCCTTCCAGCATCTTTTGCAGGGCGATTTCCCAAATTGGCTGCTGCAGACCGAACACGGCCAACAACTTGTCGCAATTCAACACCGAGATCATCGGTCTGTCTGCTGGCACGGGGAATTCACTGCTTTGAGCCCGTTCGAGTTTTTGCACTTTTTGTTCTGCTTTGCGCGGATCAAGTTCAATGATCTTTTCTGCCCACTCATAACGACTGCACGAGCCACCCCCAGTGCAATGATAAACACCTGCCCGTTCAACAAGCCATTCGATCGGGTGTTCGCTTGCTTTTGCCAGCAGTAATGCAGTCACTTCTGCAAGCATCCTTGCCGATGTCGGGCTGCTGACCTGATCGTCAACTACGCGCATTACTTCCTGCTGCCTCGCCCACTGCAGCACCTTGGTTACAAAACCACCCTGACGCATGGAATATACCCAGCTGGTGCGCAGAACCAAACCCGCCCCACCAGACTGCAATACAGCCTGGTCGCCTTCAAGCTTGCTTTTTCCATAGACGTTCAAGGGATTGGTAGGATCGGTTTCAACGTAAGGAGAGCCCTTAGTTCCATCGTAAACGTAATCGGTCGAATAGTGAATGAAGGGGATCTTCAATTCTGCGGCGCTCTCCGCCAATACTTTGACAGCATCGCGGTTGACCAGAAAGGCAGTTTCACGTTCTGTTTCGGCTTTATCGACAGCGGTATAGGCGGCCGGATTGATCAAAACGTCCGGGCTTATTCTTTTAACTAAAGCGCCAAGTTCAGCGGGTTTTGTGAAGTCAACCTCAGGAAAATCCAGGGCAATCACTTCACCCAAGGGTGCAAGTGTGCGCTGTAGTTCCCAGCCGAGTTGTCCATTTTTGGCGAAAACTAAAAACTTTTTCACGATATGCCTTTATCGATAAGTCGCAACAAGTACTGTCCGTATTGATTGCTTGAAAGAGGTTCGGCGCAGTTGCGCAGGCAATCTTCATCAATATAGCCCATCCGATAGGCGATTTCCTCGATACAAGAGATCATCATTCCCTGGCGTTCTTCAACAGCCTGCACAAACATGGAAGCCTGCAGCAGGCTTTCGTGCGTGCCGGCATCCAGCCAGGCAATCCCGCGCCCTAAAACCTCAACCCTTAATTCACCATCCTCAAGATAGCGTTTGTTGATATCTGTGATCTCAATCTCTCCTCTGGGAGAAGGTTCCAATTCCTCAGCGTATCCTACCACCCGGTTGTCGTAGAAATAGATACCTGGCACGGCATAGTTGGAACGAGGTCGCAGCGGTTTTTCTTCCAGACTGATAGCGTTTTTATCATGATCAAATTCAACCACGCCATAGCGTTCAGGATCTTTGACTGGGTAGGCAAAGACTACCGCACAGTCATCTTGCTGGGCGGCACTGCGCAGAATGGAGGGCAGGCCTTGACCGAAGAAGATGTTGTCTCCCAGGATCAGGCAGACTTTGTCGTCGCCGATGAAATCCTTGCCAATAATGAAGGCATCAGCCAGCCCTCGCGGGACGGATTGAGTGGCATACTGAAAGCTCATGCCAAGCTTGCTGCCGTCGCCCAGCAAACGCTGATATTGTTCGCTATCCTCGGGCGTCGTGATGACCAGGATCTCACGAATGCCCGCCAGCATCAGCATGGAGAGCGGATAGTAGATCATGGGCTTGTCATAGACCGGCAGCAATTGTTTGCTGACACCGAGAGTCAGTGGGTAAAGCCTGGTGCCTTTTCCGCCTGCAAGGATGATACCTTTCATGATTATGCCTTTCTCCCTGAATAATTCTTCTGAAGCCAGTTATCGTAATCCGATTGCCTGGTAATCGCGTCAACCCATTCAGGGTTGTCCAGATACCATTTTACCGTGTCTACCAAGCCCTGGCGCAGATCGTGGCTGGGCTTCCAGCCTAATTCATTCTCAATTTTGGCAATATTGATGTCATAACGGCGGTCATGCCCGGGTCGGTCAGTGACATAAGTGATCAGCTGGCTATGTGGGGCATAGGCAGAGTTTGGTATTAATTCATCCAGAATATCACAAATCGTATTGACGATTTCAATATTGGGAGGTTGATTATCACCGCCCACACAATAGGTCTCGCCGACGCGACCATCTCTGATAATATCGAGGATCGCCTTGCAATGGTCGTCTACGTAAAGCCAATCACGGATTTGCATGCCATCGCCATAAACGGGCAGAGGTCTGCCGTTGAGGGCGTTTAGGATCATCAGGGGAATCAATTTTTCAGGGAACTGGCGGGGACCGTAGTTGTTAGAGCAATTACTAATGCTGACCGGCAAGCCGAAGGTGGTGTGATAAGCACGCACAAAATGGTCGCTGGAGGCTTTTGCCGCTGCGTACGGCGAGCGGGGGGCATAAGGGGTATCTTCTTCAAAAGGCGGCTCTTCGCGGGTCAGGGTACCAAAGACTTCGTCAGTTGAAACATGATGAAAGCGGATGTCCTCGAGGGGCACGATTTTGTCCACCAGCCAGGCGCGACGGGCAGCTTCGAGCAGGGTGTAGGTGCCGACCACGTTGGTTTCCACGAAAATACCGGGGTTGTGAATCGAGCGGTCTACGTGACTCTCGGCGGCAAAGTTGACCACTGTGTCAATCTTATGTTCCGCAAAAAGTCTGTCAAGCAAGTCCCGGTCAGTGATATTGCCATGTACGAAAAGGTGGCGTTGGGGATCAGGCAAATTATTAAGGTTTTCCAGACTTCCGGCGTAAGTTAACGCATCAAGGTTAACTATCTTCATCTCAGGGTCTTCATGTAACAAATAATGGATGAAGTTTGAACCAATAAAGCCAGCCCCCCCAGTAACCAAAACGTTTTTCATGTTCACTCCATGTCCAATTTTTCTATTGACCAGCCAGGTGGAAAAACTTCTGCCTCAGCAAGAATAGGTGCAAGCGCATCTTTTTGGGATAAAGTGGGCAACGACCCGTTCACCAATGGCCAATCTATACCAATTGTTGGATCGTTCCATAGGATGTTGCGTTCCCATTCCGGGGCGTAATAATTTGTTGTTTTGTATACAAATTCAGCCCATTCGCTGACTACATAATAACCATGTGCAAAACCAGCCGGCACCCAGAGCTGCCATTTGTTCTCGGCTGAAAGAATTCCACCAACCCATTTTCCAAAAGTTGGAGAGCCCTGTCGAATATCTACCGCCACATCGAACACTTCACCCTGCACCACGCGAACAAGTTTGCCTTGGGTGTTCTTTAATTGATAATGTAAGCCGCGCAAGATGCCCTGGGATGAACCGGAGTGGTTATCCTGCACAAAATCCACATGCCCGCAGACCTCATCAAACTCTGATTGGCGGAAGGTCTCCATAAAAAATCCGCGATAGTCGCCAAAAACCTTGGGCTTGATCAAAACAACATCCGGAATAGATGTGCGAATGTATTCCATTAAAGGTTCTCTCCACGGTAAGCCGCAATCACGTCCTGTGGTTCACCAATTTGTCGAAGTATGCCATGATCGATCCAGGCAATGCGGTTACACATGCCTATCATTGAATCCAAGGCGTGCGAGACCATCAGCACGGTTGCACCTTGCTGCTGAAAACTCTGCAGGCGCTCCCGGCTCTTTTTTTGAAAAGCCTCATCGCCAACACTCAATATTTCATCCAAAATTAAAATTTCGGGCATATGGGCTGTGGCAACAGCAAAACCCAACCGGGCGTACATGCCCGAGGAATATGTGCGAATAGGCGAGTTAATGAATTGGTCCAGTTCTGAAAACCCAACGATCTCATCGAAGACTGCATCCATCTCGCTGCGGCTGTACCCTAGCAATGCCCCATTAAGATAAACATTCTCACGTCCTGATAATTCGGGGTGAAAGCCAGCACCCAGCTCGAGTAATGGGGCAATTTTGCCATACACTACCACGCGACCTTTGGTTGGCTTTAGTACTTTTGAAATCACCTTAAGCATTGTGCTTTTACCAGCGCCGTTGTTCCCAATCACCCCGAAGACTTCACCGCGATTGACCTGAAAGCTGATGTCGGTCAATGCCCAGAATTTTTCAATCCGTATCTTGCGCTGAAGCTTACGAATGGCATATTCCTTGAAAGTGCCGATCCGTTCGGATGGCAGGCGATAACTCACTGATACATTTTCGAGCTGGATGATTGGCTCAGCCGTAGCTGTTTGGGTTTTCTGTGCTTCAAGTTCAGACACGGTAGGCATACTCCTCTGTCTTTGAAGTGAAGTAAACCCATCCGACCACCAACATACCAACAGACCAGACAAGCGCCGGTAAAAGTTCTCCCCAGGTAGGCAAGCGCCCTTCAAAAATGGGCAGCCTGAACATTTTTACCATCCAATACATGGGGTTGATCCGGTAGATCGGCATCCAATTGGCTGATATGAGATTTTCAGGGTAAATAATTGGGGTCAGGTACATCCAGGCAGTCAACAAGACCTGGTACATCTCAGCCACATCGGGGAAGAACACTGCCAATGAAGAGATGAACAATCCGAATCCAAGGGTAAAGGCAGTCAGGAGTAAGATCGAAACCGGTAAAAACAGGAGCGACCAGTAAAAAGGTGCACCATCGATCAGCATCACGATCACCAAAGGTACCAAAGACAAAATCAGGTTCACAAGGGCAGTGCCGATCGCTGAGACTCCAAAAACTGAGCTGGGGATATAGATGCGTTTGAGAAGGCTGCCTCCCCAAACAAGCCCACTGATGGCGGCATTGGTGCCTTGCGAAAAGAAATTCCAAACCAGAAGACCGCTCAAAATGTAGACTGGGTAGTGAGGTACAGCCGATTTGAAAAAGTTGGAAAAGACGAAAGTTAAAATTAACATGGTGCCCAGGGGGTTGAGCATTGTCCATGCCACGCCCAAAACTGAGCGCTTGTAACGCGTAAGAATATCCCGCCGAATCAGTTGCCCGAGCAGATAGCGATATTTTCTTAATTCTTTCAATTCAGAAATCGCAGAAACCCGGTAACTGGCGGAGTCATAGACAGGTTTAGCAGAACTGGCCAATCATTTCACCTTTGAATTCAAGCTTCAAACAACTTCTAATATTACCATAGGAAGTATTATCGAAGCAGAGCCGGGTTGAGTGAGTGTTCGGGCTTAAATTAATAGACCACCCAATGAATCATCAGCGATGTGACAATAGTATGGAAGAACCTTTAATGTACAAGCCAAGCTTACAAAAGCAGACAGAGTCTTCTGGGAATAATTAAATGCTACGGTCCAGTCACTACTGGCAGACCCTGGCTGATCCAGTCGTTCATTCCACCTGCCATGCTGGTAACTTCTGAAAAACCCGCGTTCAACAAAATATCCCTGCCCTGCGCACTGCGATTCCCAGAGCGGCAAATCACCACGATCTTTTGATTTTGGGGCAGTTCTCCTTGCCTGTCTTCCAGCTGTCCCAATGGGATCAAGGTTGCCCATCCAATATGACCTTCGTTCCATTCGCTTTGTTCGCGAACATCCAGGAAGAACCATTCGGCGGGGTCGAGTTTTGCCACTTCTGACACACTCATTTCTGCGGGAAGGGTGCTGACAGTACGCTGGTTGGTAAGGCGAATTGCCAGATATCCAAATGCGGCGACACCAATCACGATCAATATCCAGACCCAACCTGGTAAGCCATGATCTTGTTTACCCGGCTGTTTGTTTTGAGTTTTCGTTTTTAAATTAGCCATTTCTGCTCAACCTGCTTTAAGAATTACTTTGATTATACAAATCTGTCGACTTCATATTGACTTTGTGTAAGGACCGATACCTAAACTATAATATTCGAAACAAGGAAAAAATGATCTCACCATTCTTTTCAGTTCTCGTCTTATTTTGGAAAAGCGCCCAATACTTGCCGACTAATTTACACGCTTTGAATGAGCAAACTTTTAAAGATTTCGAGGTGATCCTGTTGGATAACGGCGCCGAAGAACCACCAGACCCGGCAGTCTTGCGACAGTATCCCAGCCTTGAGCTGCATCTACTGTCCAGCCGGACCAATCTCGGATTTGCCGGAGGGAATAACCTGGCAGCCCACCAGGCACGAGGTGAATATATCGTCCTGCTGAATGGTGATGCTTTTCCTGAGCCAGAATGGCTTGCCACGCTTCACCAGGCTGCACTGGACCGCCCCGGGCATTGCTTTGCGTCCCGCCTTTTGGACGCAAATAATCCCGATATTTTGGATGGCGAGTGGAATGTCTATCACGCCAGCGGTTTAGCTCTTCGGAAGAACCACAAGCAGCCTGTTTCATTGGGTGAGACCAAACCATGTCATGTCATCAGTGCTTGCGCGGCAGCATCAGTCTATCCGCGTGTCGCTTTTGAACAGGTCGGGGGTATTGACGAAGACTTTTTTGCCTACATGGAAGATGTTGACCTCGACCTGCGTTTGAGGTTGGCTGGCTACCCTTGTTTATATCTGCCATCTGCAATCGTGAAACATATTGGCTCCGGCAGCACCGGAAGCCAAAGCGATTTCGCCATTTTTTATGGTCAGCGCAATTTGATCTGGACTTTTGTTAAGAACGTGCCCGGTTTGCTCTTTTGGCTTTTGTTTCCAATCCACGTATTAGTTAACCTTGCCTATTTATTGATCAGCCTATTTATGCAAAACAGGAAGATAATTTGGCATGCTAAGAAAGAGGCTATCAGGGATATATCTAAAATCTGGAATAAACGCCAACAGGTGCAATCGATGCGAAGGATCACTATCTGGCAATTTGCCCGACTATTGAACTGGAATCCTTTTTTCCCATTGATCAAACTCTTATCGAGGCAATATTTTAACTGGAGCAACAATGACCGAGAGCCCATCTGAAACCCAACATGACGACACTCCGCTGCCACAATCCCGTTTCTTTTGCATCGATACCAACGGGAAACTTTCCACCATTTCCTCTCTGCAGGAAGGGCTGAACGCGGTCAAATCTGGCGGGTATTTTTGGCTGGATTACTGCGATCCCAATCTTGAGATTTTGCAGCCGCTGATCAGCGAGTTGAATATCCACCCCCTGACCATTGAAGATATTCTCCATGTTGAACAGCTTCCCAAGCTGGATTTATTTTCCAATTATTCCTTTATGATTTTTAATATTTTCGAAAATACAGATTCAGAGATACAAACCAATGAATTGGACTTAATCATTGGTTCCAACTTCGTCATCAGCTCAGCAAGGCGCGACCAGGCAGGTCGTCCGTTTTTGATGGGTTTCGAGCGAATAGCCGAACGCGAAAGTCAACGGATTAAGAATGGTCCTTCTTTTCTCTTGCATTTGATCGTTGACACCGTGACAGATCGGAAACTTGAGGTGATTGACCAGATAGAAGGCAAGCTCGACCTGGATGAAGATGAAATTTTAGCTGATTCTCGAACTTTTGATCTTTCCCGCCTGATGGATTCTCGACGCTCTTTAATGACCATCCGAAAATCTATTTTTTATGAACGTGAAGTGGTCAGTAAGCTGATCCGCCAGGACAGCCCCTTCATCTCTGAGCAGTCAATCATTTTCTTCCGGGATGTCAATGACCACCTTTCTCGTTATTATGAAATTTCTGAAACCGCCCGCGACCAGGTAACCAGCCTGATGGAAATTCACCTCTCCATGATCAATAACCGCATGTCGCAGACATCCAATCGAACGAACGCCATCATGCGCCGCCTTACCTTGATAACGACAATTTTTATGCCGCTGACCCTGATTTCAGGGATCGGCGGGATGTCCGAATTTACCCTCCTGGTAGGTGAGGAAAATCTCAAGATTGGCTATATAGTTCTTTTTGTTTTGATGGCAATTATTGCATTGGTTAATTACAGTTACTTGAAGCGTATGGAGCGAGAGTTCAACGAAGAGGAATGAGCAGTCTGTTCAGTTTGTGTGTGCCTCGAGTGCCTACTGCTCAGGAGTAACTGCATTCTCACTCTCGTCCTCTCCGGGAATCTCCATCTTTTGCAGTAATTTGATTGCCTCAGCGATGTTCAAGGGTGCGTTAATGAGCTCATCCAACTTGCTCCAAATGTCATCCTGCAGTGATTTGTCCCAGATTACAAGGAAAGACTGGTAGTCTTCAGCACGGCTCATCCCACGGTTGGCAGCAAATGCTTTCAACCCTGGCAGCAACCGACGCAGCGGTCGGCTATGCCCAAAATAGGTAAGGATACGCTGCTCTTCCTCTTTGATGAAGGTTGGGATCATTGCCATCCACACATCTGAGTCATGAATTGAACCAAGCAGGTCCTGTATTTTCTTTGTTTGGTTGATGAACGGTTTAATTTCATCCCCATACAAGCTATCAAAAATCTCCATTGTGTAACGCAGATGTTTCGCGCTTATACGCATGGCATGTAATTCCGCCACATTCGTCTCAACGCGTACTGCTTCATCGAAGCTTAGCATCTCCTGGAGCTGCTTCCTGATACTCGAAAAAGCCAACTCGTACAATGCTGGTGAATACAGGTAAATGTCCCCCGCTTTTTCAAGCCAGGGCGCTGCCCAGCGTGCGAGGTTTCGCAAGGTTTCGTCCTCTTCCAGGGTTTTCATAGATTTGATCACCTGGTTTTGAGCTTCTTGGCGTTGTTGTTTCAAGCGCAGTTCCAGGCGGTTGACACCTGGTGAGAGCCTGGGGTCAGCAAACTTCGGCTTAAGTTTTTCGAGCAATTCGATCTGGACGTCCAGATCGCGGGCAGCTCCCAGGGACCTGGTTACTGCCCGAATATCCTTTGTGTATTGTTTGTGGTCTTTTTTTGGAAAACAATCGCGGAAAATTCCTAAAGAACTGCGCAGTCGCCGCGAAGCTACGCGCATGCGGTGAACATATTCGATATCCTCACTGTTCAGGACACCTTCCAGTTCTGCCTGCATCGCTGAAATGTGTTCATAGATTATTTTTGCCCCATAAACATTAATTGCTTCAGCGCTTACTTTTGCCATTCCTCCTCCATTACCTCTCCAAAACAATGGATATGGCAGACCTCCTCTGTGAGAACATTGTTAGAAGGGTCGTTCTGATTTTGTCAGCCTGTTATGCAGTAAAAGACGAATCGGTAGTTTGAGATCTTCAAAGATTTCCGGCGGAGTGCGGTCAGCATTGATAGTCACAAAATTGTATTCTCTTGCCAGTTGTTCCAGCTCTTTTATGATGGCAGTCTGATAAGTTAAGAAGCTGTCGTAAAAATTGTCTGCCAGATGCAAATCCATTCCCGATTCCCAATAGTTGAGACCGCGTCCATGAATCAGACGCTGCACCAGGGAAGGCACGGATGCCTGCAGATACAAAATCAAATGCGGTCGCAGAGCCATGCCATACAATACCCGGGACCAGTTCTTATCGATGCCACGGATGCTATCGCGGGCGATCATCGAGTAGAAATAGCGATCAGAAAGCACAATAAAGCCTGCTTGCAAGGCTGGAATTATTTTGTTCTCGAGACGATCAGCAAAATCGGATGCATAGAAAAGGCTCATCGTGATCGGACCCAGAGTGTGCCCACTCTTGGCAGCGTCCAACCCGGGACCGGTCAATTCTGAACGTGTCAGGCCGGTATCGGCAACCGCGTAACCTTCTTCTTCCAACCAGTGGCGCAACATATTGACCTGGGTGGAACGACCGACACCATCGGTTCCCTCCAATACGATCAACTTGCCCGGGAGCTTTCCGAAATCACGGTAGGGAAATCCAACACCGTAAAAATCTGAATTTGTCATTACTTCCCTCCCTTATTGACTTTCTTCTGAGCTTGTGGGTTCTCAACAACAATCGGTTGTTTGTCCGGGTTTGGCAAGCCCTCGAAACCTTCCAAAACGCGCCTTATGTATGCCCTTACCTTTTTCTGTTGTTCTTTGACCGGCAGTGTGCCATCGATCATGGTCAGACCAAATTCGTCCACCATTTTGTCGTATTCATTCAGGATCTTGCCCTGGAAAAGCTTGAAACTCTCCTCGTAGCTATCCGAGAGACCCAGGTCCATGCCGGCTTCATAGTACTTGAGCTGTGCACGTGAACCGGTGATTCGCCCAACAGCAATATCCAGCGGCACCCTGAAGTATAGAGCGGCGTCAGGCATAAAGGCAAAAGAGTACATATCCCTCACCCATTTGGGATCATTCCCGCGGGCAACGTCTCGTGCAAAAGCGGTAAATGCATAACGGTCTGCCAAAACGATCACACCTGCTTTCAGCAAGGGGTAGATACTGTTCTCCCAACGATCGGCAAAATCGGTGCAATGCAGGATGCTGAAGGTGGCTGGGGTGAAGGATTGCGATTTCTTGGCAACCTTGGTGGTGCTTTTTACCAGGGCTGAACTGTTCCACTCACTGAAATATACAGAGTAACCCTTCGAAAGCAGCCATTTATAGAGCAAATCGATTTGGGTCGACTTACCCGATCCGTCGATGCCTTCAACGACGATCAACTTTCCTTTAGTATCATTGGGTCTTAACACTTTATCGCCTCCTGCAAACGCAAAATACTACCGGGATAATTCAAGTTTCTGATAGTAATTGACATTATAGCGTAATCCTTATTGAAATTCGATAGGTCTCGTTAAACGTCTCTTCTATGGTTTATGATTCTTAAATAATCCATATAAAAAAACGCGCTTATCGCGCGTCTCTTTAGTAAAAAAGGTGGTCGTTATTCGTCCTGATGTTCCTCTTCCATTCCATCGAACTCCACTGACTCACCTGATACGATAAAAACCACTCGCTCGCAGATGTTTGTGACACGATCGGCAGTCCTTTCAAGGTTATGGATAACCCACATAACCTGGTTCCCCAAACTGATGGTGTCTGGGTTTTTGATCATTCCTTCTATAATTTTGCGATAGATGCTCTCATACAGTTCATCTACCTGATTGTCTTCCTGGGGGATACTGTAGGCGGCAACGATATCTCCAGCGACAAACGCACCTAAAGAGCGGTGGAGCATGGATGTAGCCAGGTCAGCCATTTGCTGGATCTCGCGGATGGGAATGGCGTAGTCAGTGTCTGCCAGACGAATGGCAACTTTTGAGATACCTTTGGCGTAGTCGCCCATGCGTTCAAGCTCGGTGTTTACCTCCAGCATTGCTGCTAAAAAACGCAAGTCGCTTGCCAGCGGGCTTTGGGTTGCCATCGTGATCAGGATGTGATTTTCAATAGCATGATGTTTAGCGTTAATTTTTCGATCGTTGTCATATACATTTTTCGCAGCGATTGCGTCACGGCGCTGCAAGGCGTCGACAGAATTAAGGATAGCCTGTTCCACCAAGCTCCCCAACAAGAGAATTTCATCCTGTACCAGCTTAATTTCCTGGTCTAATGTAAATCTGGACATGCATGCCTCCAAGTCTCAGCAAAAATGCATTGGCTAATTTTACTTCAAGCTTATGCGCTGACAACATAAACCTGATAAACGATAAAACCAATTTCAAGCCACCTTTCTACTACTATACCACTTGCTCTGGTGGCAATCCTAATCTGTTTCTTAAAGTTTTTTTTGAAAATGTAAAAGTCTGGTTATACATGGGATCAAACAGCTGACGCGGGAATTGTAAAGAAGAATTTACTACCGACATTTTCTTCGCTTTCAGCCCAAATTCGTCCGCCATGTGCATCAATAATATGCTTACAAATAGAGAGCCCCAAACCGGTCCCGCCTCCGGAGCGGGCCCGATCGGCTTTATAGAAGCGTTCGAAGATTCGCTTTAGGTTTTTCCTGGCAATGCCCACGCCGTTATCCCGGACAAGGAAGACAACTTCGTTGCCTTCCTGCCAGGCAGTCAAATGTATGCTTCCACCTGGGGGAGTAAATTTAATGGCATTGTGGATCAAGTTGACAAATACCTGTGATATTCGTGTGGGGTCAGCTAAAACTTGAGGTAAACCTTCCGGGCAATCTTGTGTTAATAGCAGATCTGCCTTTTGAGCCTGAAAAGACATTCGCTCGACGGCATTACTGATCATTTCGCAGGGTTTGCTTCGCTGGAATTCGAAATTGGAACGACCAGCCTCAATGCGAGAGAGTTCCAGAAGTTCGTTTACCATTTGGATCAAGTTGTCAATTTCGTTGTCCATGCGGATCAAGAACTTTCGTGCTGCCGGGGGGTCATCCAGGGCGCCATCCAACATAGTCTCGCTGATCGCCTTCAAGCCTGCGATAGGAGTACGCAATTCATGGGATATGTTGGATACAAAATCTCTCCGGACAATTTCCAGCTGGTGGGTCTGGGTCAGGTCCTGGAAAAGCAGCATTGTCCGTCCGGGCAGATCTTTCTTGAGATTGATGCCAATCACCTGCAGGTATTTATGGGCTGAGCCCAGTTCCATTGTGATTGTTTCTGGATTACCGTTTTTTGTTTTTTCCCACAATTCGACCAGACTATAATGACGCATTACTTCGACCAACGACCGACCAATTGCCTGTTCGTTTTCGACCTTGAAGAGTTTTTCGGCTGCGGCATTGAGCATCTGCACATTACCACTATCGTCTGCAATCAACACTCCATCGGTCATGTTTTCCAGGACTGCCGAGAGCATCGCTTGCTCCTTGGAGAGCGTGTTGAACTGCTCTTCCGTCTGATAGGCCGTTTTTTGGAGCGCATCGGCTAAATCCTGCATTTCAGGAATGTTACCAACATCTTCAGGGATCTTGATCTCCCTAAAGCGGCCCTCGCCCAGTTCCTTAGCAGCATCAGACAGATCTTCCAGCGTGCTGAGATGCTGATTGGTGTAATAGATATTGATCAATACACCAACCATCAGCCCGATTGCCAGGATAAGGAATACCAGGGCAAAGATTGGCAGGTAGTTTGCCTCTCCTCCAGTTTCGAGAGCATGCTGGGAGATAGAATCTTGCACTAAAGGAAATAAAAGGACCAATACCGCCAGGCTTACCACCAGGATCAAGACAAAGGGCCACAAAATGCGCAGGTGAAAGCGCGATTTCATCGATTAACCTTCGAAACGGTAACCCGCCCCTCGCACGGTTACTATGCGCTCGGGTTTTTCTGAAACTGGCTCAATTTTTTCCCGCAGCCAGCGGATATGTACATCCACAGTACGGGTATCGCCAACAAATCCCCAACCCCACACGCGTTCCAGGATCAGTTCACGGGTCAGAACGCGGCCTTTATGCTGCCCCATGAAGGTAAGCAGCTCATACTCCTTAGGTTTGAAAGGAACGACCTCACCATTAAGGCGAACTTCACGACGGGACATGTCAATATCGAGGTTCCCAAAAGTCATGACCTGGGGAAGATTGCCTTCCTGGGCAGCAGCGCTGGCTTCTTCGCGCATCAGGCGTACCCGGCGCAGTAAAGCTTTTACCCGCGCAATCAGTTCACGCATGCTGAAAGGTTTGGGCAGATAATCGTCTGCGCCAACTTCCAAGCCAACCACACGGTCGATTTCGTCATCGCGAGCAGTGAGCATAAGCACAGGAATATTGGATTCCTGACGCAAGGTGCGGCAAACTTCAAAACCATCCATTCCTGGCAGCATTACATCCAAAATTACGAGATCTGGATTGCTGCTTTGGGCTAACTCGAGGGCGGTCAGACCATCCCCTGCAACCACGACCTGGTACCCCTGTTTTTCAAGCGAATACTTAAGCGTCTCCTGGAGAGAGACTTCATCATCCACTACCAATATTTTTTCTGCCATGTATTCTCCAAAAATCTTGCAGGTATTATGTAATTAATTAAACGTAACTGCAAGAACTTGTTAACAATTGTATCCCACGGCAAGGCTAATTGACACTTCCTGATAAACTCTTACCTCCTATTTACCAAACCTTAACCGCCGATAATGAGGAGATAACGGAGTTTTCTTTGTATGCCCCAACCTTTATGGAAGGTCCATGAACGGAGTAGCCACTGAGAGGAGGAAGTTATGCTCTCCCCCACAGGAGGAGGGCTACTGACCCCTCATCCCCGCTTCGCGGACTTTCCTCCGAGG
>ENA-UOOH01000539-UOOH01000539.1-fermentation-metagenome-genome-assembly--contig:-NODE-539-length-42547-cov-5.521086_pt1 | contig 42547 bp, 44 predicted proteins | sample MGYA00245778_ERZ724025 | MGnify/ENA primary metagenome ERZ724025 (study PRJEB28704, sample SAMN03018313) | fermentation metagenome | biome: anthropogenic terrestrial biome; feature: soil; material...
CACGGACAGCAGCACGCGTAGCCGTGCTGCGGACCTCCGACCTCGCCTGATGCCCCTCAGGGCATCTGGCTTCCGCCCCCCGGGCCGGAACCTACCGGCCAGGACGCACGCCAAGGCGAGCGATACAGCCCTATCCGCTCAAACGGGATCGGGGCAAACGCCAACCGATCAAAGAGCGGCGCATCCGGCCGCAACGCGAAGTCACCCCCTGCCAAGTCCGCAAACCCGGGGTCATCCTCGAAGACGATGTTCTCGAACTGGTCGATGTACTCCTGCCGACGTGCCACCGTTCCGCATTGGTAAAAGACGTTGCGCCAAAGAGCATTCACCCCGGGATCGTCCAGCATCGTCGCAATCTTTGGATAGCGTGATAGATAGAGATCGTTTTGATAGAACCCGGATAACTCCTGACCCTCTCGCAGCGCAACCCATACGCTGTTGCCCGGGTACCACCCGCCCGTGATGCCGTACTTGCAGTCCACAAAGACGTTGTTCTCGATCAAATTGTCCCGGCCGCTGTTCATCTGTACCGCGCCGAAATTGCCGCTCGAACAGCGATAGAACACGTTCCCGTATACCAACATCCCGCTGATCGCGTCGTCGAATCGTATCCCCGCCTGGCCGTGGACCGACTTCTCCGTGCCGGTCTTGCCAATGTGATGCAGGTAGTTGTGCCGAAAGACCACCCCGCGATAGGTCGCGTTTCGGAACAGCTCCAACGCACCCTGGTCGTCCGACTCCTGCACCATGCTGTGCACCTCGTTGAACTCAATCTGATGATCGTTCCCCTCGATCCGCATCGCACTGCTCGGTCCGTTGTACATCAGGTTGTGTGCAACACGATTGCCTACACCTTCCAACTGGATCGCCGGTGTGTACGTGCGGTCGATCCGGCCGAAATCATGGATCACACAGTTCTCCACTAAATGCGCCCCCGGGGTCAGCGTCTCGCGATCACCACCGATCACCTCCGTCGCCCGCCGGCCCAGCATGTGAACATCACACCCGATCAGCTGATTTCGATGTCCGCCGTGAACCATGATCCCATTGCCGGCCATGCGTCCAACCGTGCAGCCCAGGATGCTGCAGTCCTCGCAATCAACCAGCTCGATTCCGTTGTATCGTCCCAGATCAAAGCCCAATCCCTCCCAACGGACGTGTCGGACCCCGCGCATCACAACCATCGTCTCGCTGAACATCCCAAGCTCAACAACCGCATCCTCCAGATCCGAGGGCGGATAGAGATACACAACACCCGCCTCACGATCCAAGTACCACTCCCCAGGCGTGTCAATCTCCTCGAGCAGATTGAAAGCATAGTACTGGATCCCCTGCTCCGTGCTCATCCCACGTCCACCGTAATCATACGCCTCCCGGGTCGTGACCGTCTTCGCCGCCGGATCGATCCGACCGATCTGAATCGTGGCGTCCGCCCATAGGAAATGGAAATAGCCGAACAGCCACGGATCCTCCGCGCCGGTCCAACGCGCATGCCGGTCAGAGACGTATTCGAAGACAGATGGCACACCCGCACGCCGAGAGCCCGGCTCGATCAGGCGCGATATCCCCACAAACCCCTCGTTCGGCCAACGAGCAAGCGTCATCGGCACGCGATCCACATACAGCTCCAGCGTCGGCGGCGACGCAGACTGCCCAATTCCACGCACGCCCAACCGGCCGTAATCGCGAATCCCCTGCGCCGCCAGATCAGATTGCCATACCGCTCCCCGTGCCTCCGCCGGCAACCGATCCAAAACCGCCGGGTCACGCACCGGCTCGAATCCCTCAAGCACCGTGCCTCCATAAAAGACCGACCGCCCCATCTCACGCGCACGATAGACAACCGGCCCCTCCGCCGTCCCGGAGTCCTCCTGCCCGAGCGTCAACTGCCCCTCAACCCGGTATGCCCCCGGCAACACCGTCACCGCAATCGGACCGCTCACGCCCGCCCTGCGCAGGGCGCGCACACGGTCCCGCGCCTGTTGCAACGTCCCCACCGGCGCGCCCTCAGAGCCGTCCCCGGCCGCGCTGCCATCCGGCGCCACGAAGACCTCGGCCGCATACGTATCAATCAGCGGCACCGTAACCCGGTCATCTTCTACCGCACCCGCCAGACGCGCCGACTCCCGCTGCGCCTCCAAACGATGCACCTCCGGAAATCCCACATCCGCGGAGATCTCACGATAGACGGCTGCCGCATCCTCCCGGCGGCCTTCCCTGACCAGGCTCTGCGCCAGACGCAGAGCCGCATAACTCCGAAAATGAACCGGCGCTTCGGCTTGATCGCGCACTCCCCCACAGAGCTCGCGCACCCGCTCGAATGCCCCGTCGCTCCACGCCTCCTCTACCTCGCGAAAAACCGTAGCCAGACGCCGAGTACGCTTCGCCGCCACGATCTCCTCGCTCTCGCTCACACCGAAGCCTGCCTTCAACCGAGCAAACTCAGCCTCGACCGCATCCGCCGTGAGCGCAGCACGGTACAACTTCACCTCGTCGATCAATCCCCAAAAGTTCTGCCAGCCGCTCCCAATCGTCAGCTTGCCGTCCAGGGAAAAATCTCCATCGAACTCCGCCGGAATCGCCACATCACCCGTGGCATATCCGTTGACGTAAATCGCCACCCGGCCTCGATCCCGATCGCAAACAAGGGCGACATGCGCCCACTGACCCTGCACCAGCGAAAGCGAAGTCGATGCCCCGGTCGATACCCGCTCGCCATTCGCTCGCTCAAAGCAGAAATAACTGGTCACCTGTCCCGATTCCAGCACGTCCATCACCAGGTTCGCCTTCGGATAGAGCCCGTACGAGAAGATCCGTCGCTGCGGCTGGGTGCTCTCAATGGCCAGGCGGACCGGCTTCAGCATCGCCGTGAAGCTCCAGGAGCCCCGCCCAAGCCTCAGCTCAGGCGGGATCTCAACCACCACCGGGCTGCTCGGCTCGCCCTCGAACTGCGCCGCCATGCCCACCGGACCCTGCACCGCCGGCGCACCCATCGCCCCATCCAGTCCGTGACCCGAACGATCCACCACGCGGCCGGAATCGATCCGGTCAAAGTCCCAATGCAGGATCGGAGCCTCGTTCCCCGCCTCGACGGCGATACACTCGGAGGCAAACCGAATGCTGATTCCAAGGGCGGCAATGATCAAAAAACGAAATGGTCTCATCGAAAGCCTCTCACGGGTTCGGGTGGATCTCTCTCCCAATGACCGAATAAGACGAAGCAACGATTTGTGTCAATTCAACTCTTCCCGCGGCGTAGAGCCCCTGAGCCGCGGATCGATCAGGCGTCGCCATCCAACAGTTGACGAACCAACAACAGGAGCCGCTGCGGGGCATACGGTTTCTGGAGCATGTGCAGCCCCTCATCATGCACGAACTGCGTCTTCACCGTCCGCTCGCCATACCCGCTGGTAAAGAGGAAGGGGACATCCGGCGCCATCTCGCGAATTCTCCCCAAAATCTTGGGGCCCGACAGCCGCGGCATCACGACATCCAAAATCACCAAACAGATCTCATCACGATGCTGCTCGAATAGCTTGCAGGCCTGCTGACCATCCGCTGCGGAGAGCACCCGATACCCAACCCCCTGGAGCACATCCTGCCCCAACTTACGTACCAGGGCGTTGTCCTCAGCAAGAAGTATGGTCTCACTTCCACCCTGGACCGCCACCTCCTGTATCGTCGACCCCAGTTCCGCCACACCCTCTGGATGGCACTCGGGAAAATAGATTTTGAAGGTGGTGCCATGCCCCGGCTCGCTGTAAACCTCGATCATCCCCTCGTGCTGCTGGACAATGCCGTAGACCGTGGCAAGCCCCAATCCCGTCCCCTTGCCCACCGCCTTCGTCGTGAAGAAAGGCTCAAAAATGTGCGTGCGCGTCTCCTCGTCCATACCCTGGCCCGTGTCCGTTACGCTCAAAAGGACAAATCGACCCGGCTTCGCCCAGATGTGGTTCTCACAATAGTCGAGATCCAGTTGGACATTGTCTGTCTCAATCGTCAACGTCCCCCCCTCCGGCATGGCATCTCGACCGTTGATACCCAGATTCATCAACGCCTGTTCCACCATCCCCGGATCGGCGAAGACAGAATGAAGCCCCTTCCCAGGAATCCATTCGACCCGATACTGCTCGCCCAACAGCCGGGTCAGCATCCGGGCAATCCCATCCACCACCTCGTTCAGATCCAGCGCCTTCGGCTGCATGATCTGGCGGCGGCTGAAAGTGAGCAGCTGGCGCGTTAAATCCCCGGCCCGCTGCGCACTCCGCTTGATCTCCAACAGCCCCTCCCGCGCGCTACCGGAGGTGTGCTCGTCGTCCAACATGATCTGTGCGTAGCTCAGGATCCCCTGGAGGATGTTGTTGAAGTCATGGGCAAGCCCCCCAGCCAATTGGCCGACCGCTTCCATCTTCTGCGCATGCCGGTATTGCTCCTCAAGCTTGAGCCGCTCGGACATGATCGCCTGGTTCTTCTCGAAGAGTGTCCGATAGCGCTCCTCGCTCCTGGCCAAGGCATCGATGCCGCGCGATGCCGCTCCACCTCAAGGAAGACAGAGGCCGCGAGTAAAAACGCAGGCGGATAGAAGAGCATGACCGGCAGTCCAATGCGGCTGACCGCCGCCATGCCGAGTTCCCCAGGGATGAACAACTGCAGCAACACCATCAACGCATGCACAAGAACACCCAGGCCCAGCAAACTCAGGGGATTCATCCAGCGCTCGTTCCTCTGGCTCAGGCGGCGGAAATACAAACCCAGGATGGCCGCCTCGACCACAACAAGCGACCCGGCCAACGCCCCGGCACCACCTAAATAAATTCGATACACCACACAAATCACAGCAGCGATCAGCGTGGATATCCAGCCAACAAACACCCCGGACAACGCGAGTACAATCGACCGCCCGTCGTAAATCACACCCTCATCAAAACGAAGCGGCGTCATCATCCCCACCACCCCGACCACGCCAAAAAGGATCCCCGCCGCCACCCGAAAAAGCACCCTGCGCTTCTCAAACCGCTGCGTCAAAACCTGTAGCCCAACCACCAGCATCAGGAGCAGTGCGATATTTTGGACCAAATCCAGGAGCATAAGCCTCTCCAATGCTAGGAGCCGGATTGTTTATGGGGGGTCCGATCGGCGCTATGCTTACCACCATTGCATTCAGCAATACAAGAAAAGTGTGGGGGGCCCGCCGGGGCCGAAAGCCTGAGCCTGACCCCTCAGGCGGGAGGTCAGAGGTCCGCTGTGAGTGAGGTTGGGCATTCGGTTCGATAACATTGAGCCTGCTGATGAGCGGAGGTCTCCCTGGGCGCGCCGGCCAAACCCCGTCGTGCCGCCTGCCAGTAGCCCGCTTCAACACTGTTCTGCAATTTCGACTCAAATACCCCACCCTACCCCAAGCATCACAAAGTCCTCTGTCCACTCTGTCCACCTCCCCGCATCTGCGGGCCACACGGCATCATCCGCACCCACAGCGATCCTCCGACCTTCGACGGGGGCTCCAGCCCCCCGGGCCGCGACACCCACCGTCGTTCTGCCGTTGGCGCACTCCCAAAAACCTGGTCACACACGCGTGGCTCCGATATGATTCTGCTTGTTCAGAGTTGGATCCATCGCAGCGCGCCAACCATTAACCACCCATTCCACGAACGAGTAGAAAAGGTCCAGAGACGTGAACGTACCCGTTAAGATCCACGGCCGTAGGTTCCTAGCCGCCCTCGCACTCCTCCTCGTGCAGCCGCCTGCCCCCTTGCAGGCGACCGCACCCGATGCCGTTCCCAATCCCACAGCCCTGCAAGGCACGTTCGGCAAACAGGACCCCGAAACATTTCAGACACCACCCGCCGTACATCACCCGCAGACTTGGTTCCACTTCATCGGCGGCAATGTCGCCAAGGAAGGCGTCACCGCCGATCTCGAGGCGATCGCCGCGGCCGGGATCTCAGGCGTCCAGTTCTTTCACGGCCAGTTCGGCGGCCCATGGCCCGGCGTCGATCCCCAGATCCAATGCCTGAGCGAACCCTGGGACGATATGGTCCAACACGTCGCCTCCGAATGCCGCCGCCTCGGCCTGCGCTTCACCATCCAGAACTGTCCGGGCTGGGCCATGGCAGGCGGACCCTGGATCACGCCCGACAAGGCCATGCGTCACCTCGTCTGGAGCCGTACCGACCTGGCCGACCGCCCCACGGACACGATCGCCCTGCCTCAGCCACAGCCGAGCCAAGAGGATTGGCGCGATTATCGCGACCTCTTCGTCGTCGCCTTCCCCACCCCCGCGGGCGACACCGGCAAGGCACTCACCCCGGCCGAGGTCCGAAGCAACCGCGATGACCTGCCCTGGACCCAATGCCTCCAGGCCGCCGGCGACGGACGGATCACCCTGCAGCCCGCCGATGAGCCGGTCTGGGTCGAAGTCACTTTCGAAACACCCACCCTCCTGCGCACCGTCGAACTGCCCTCCGTCCAGTCGTTCAACCATAACTGGTGCTACGAACCGGGCGTCACCGTCACCGTGGAGGCGCTTCTCCCCGACGGCCCACAGACCATCGCGCACCAACAGATGCCGCAGAGCAACTGGCAGGGGAATCGACCGATCTCATTGGCTTGCGACGAGATAACCGCCGAAAAATTCCGCATCACCATCGAACACCTGCACACCATGACGCTCGCCTATATCCAGCTCTTCTCCGGCGCGCGCAAAAATAACTGGGAGGCCGAAGCCGCCTTCGTCCTGCGCGGTCTCGACCAGATCGAACACCCTGACCAGTCCGAGACAGCCTGGATCAACCCCGATTCCATTCTCGACCTGTCCGATCAGCTCGATGCCCAGGGCAACCTCCAATGGGACGCGCCAAGCGGTCACTGGACCATCCTGCGCTGGGGCCACGTCAATAGCGGTAAACGTAACGGGCCCGCACCCCCGGAAGGTACCGGCTGGGAATGCGATAAGCTCTCGCCCACCGGCGCCGAGACCCACTTCGCCGGCTACGTCGGCCGCCTCGCCGAAGGCCCCATCGGCAACGGACTCCTCCACGGTATGCTGCTCGATAGCTGGGAGTGCGAGACCCAAACATGGACTCCCGGCCTCGATCGCGAGTTCGCCGCCCGCCGGGCCTACGAGCTGCGCCCCTGGCTCCCCGCACTCGCCGGCTTCGTGATCGAACACCCGGAAACAACCACCCGGTTCCTGCGCGACTGGCGCTCCACCATCAACGACCTGCTGGTCCAGAACTTCTTCGGACGCATGGCCGAGCTCGGTCATGAACAGGGACTCGCCATCGCCTTCGAGACCGCCTCCGGTGACGTCTTCCCCGGAGACCTGCTCGAGTACTACAAACATGCCGATGTCCCCATGTGCGAGTTCTGGCACCCACGCATGGATTCCTTCGTCGGCAGCTTCAATTTCAAACCGATCAAGCCATGCGTCTCCGCCGCGCGCATGTACGGAAAACCCCGCGTCGCCGCCGAGGCATTCACCTCGTTCGACCTCTCATGGACCGAACACCCCGGCATGCTCAAGCCGATTGCCGATATGCACCTGGCCGAAGGCGTCACCCACCTCGTCTTTCACACCTATACCCATAACCCCAGAACCGATTTCCTCCCGCCAGGGACCGCGTTCGGCTCCAACATCGGCACCCCATTCCTGCGCCAGCAGACCTGGTGGAAGGCCATGCCCGAGTTCACCGACTACCTCGCGCGCTGCAGCTTCATGCTCGAACGCGGCCACCCGGTCTCCGACGTGCTCTGGTACATCGGCGATGAGCAGGATCATAAACCGCTCCAGGACGCGCCCTTCCCCGTGGGCTACCGCTACGACTACTGCAACCCGGACGCCCTGCTCCACCGACTCGCCGTCCAGGACGGACGCATCGTCACCCCCGAGGGCATCGCTTACGAACTGCTCTGGCTTCCGAACAACCGACGGATGCTGCCCGAAACCCTCGAGCGCCTCGTCACACTCGTCGAGGCCGGCGCCGTCATCGTCGGCGACCGTCCCGTAGGCCTCGCGACACTCACCGGCGGCGCCCGCGCCCAAGCGCGTTTCGATCGCGCCGTCCATGCCCTCTGGGGCGATACGACCAGTGACGCCCCCCGTAAGGTTGGTCTCGGTAGTGTCCTCGCCGGGATCACCATCGAGGAAGCACTCGCCACCCGCGCCATCCAGCCCGACGTCCAAGGCACCGGCGTCGTCTGGTCACACCGTCGTACCACCGGCGCCGATTGGTACTTCGTCGCCGCGCCCACCCAGCCTTTTAACGGAGACCTCACCTTCCGCGCGACCGGCACAGTCGAGCTGTGGGATCCCATGACCGGCCGCACCGCCCCCGCGCAGGTGCGCGAACAGGATCCCTCCGGCACCACCCTCCATCTCGATCTCCCAGCCGCAGGCTCGCTCTTCGTCGTCTTCCACAAGAACGCACTGCCATCGCAAGCTCCGGCTGCAACACGCGAACAGACGCGCAGCATCGCCCTGAACGGTCCCTGGCACCTCGCATTCCCCGCGGGTTGGGGCGCACCCGCAGGCGTGGACCTCAAGGAGCTCTCCTCCTGGACAGAGCTGGATGTTCCCACGGAAGGCCGCGCCTTCTCCGGAACCGCTACCTACTCCACCAGCTTTGAGTGGACTCCAGCCGACTCGATCGCCCAGGTTGTACTCGACCTCGGCCGGGTCGAGGTCCTCGCCGAGATCAGCATCAACGGGCAACCCGCTGGCATCTCCTGGATCGCGCCACACCGGGTCGACATCACCAGCCTCCTGCTGGAAGGCACCAACCAGCTCGAGATCAAGGTCACCAATACCTGGTTCAACCGCCTGGTCCACGATGCCGGCCTCCCCGATGACGCCAGGAAGACCTGGACCATCGGTGCCCCTCCGGCCAACGCCACTCTCCGCCCAGCCGGACTCCTCGGACCGGTCGCGCTGGAGCTGTTCACCAACTAACACAGGCGGTTTCGCCGAAATGCACCGGTCCAGGAGGTCAACCCCACCTGGACCGGTGCGGCTTTTCACACGCATGAAAACCATCAGCTCAAAGCCGCTCCTCTATCTCTTTGCCGGTCTCCCCGGATCAGGCAAGACCACCCTCGCCCAGCGCCTCGCACAACACACCGGCGCGCTCTTCCTGCGCATCGATACCATCGAACAGGCACTGCGCGATCTGTGCGGTGTCGATGTCCAGGGCGAAGGCTACCGCCTCGCCTATCGCATCGCAGCCGATAACCTCCGCATCGGACTCTCCGTAATCGCCGATTGCTGCAACCCCATCGAACTCACCCGTGACGAATGGGAAGATGTCGCACGTTTGAACGATGCACGATGGATCCATGTCGATATCGTTTGTACCGACCCAGACGAGCATCGGCGCCGCGTCGAGACACGCCTGCAAACGCATTCAGACCAGTCGATGCCGACCTGGGAGGATGTCTGCTCCCGTGAGATTCACCCCTGGACCCGACCGCGGCTGATCATCGATACCGCCCACGCTACCGTGGAGGAATCCTTCCAAAACCTGTTGAAACAAACATCGATCCCCTGATCACCGGCGAAAACAGCGAACCACAAATCAACTCTTCCCCCACGGCCCTGTTCTCATTCCCTAATGCCCAAAGAGATCATCATGATTTTTCCTACTCACCCGCGATCGCACTTCACCGCACTCCTCTCAATCCCCTTCCTGCTCGCCTCCGCACCTGACATGCAGGCGGCTGATGAAAGTCCGCTCCGCACCCTGGAACAACTCATCCAGTCCGAGCCGAAACCCTTCGTCGTTGTCGAGGCCACCGAGGAAGACTTCTCCGGCCGCGGCCAGGGCGTTGTCATCTCCCCCCAGGGACACATGCTCTCCGTCGGGCACGTCTGCTGGAGCCACAAACTCGACCGGTTCGTCGATCACTTCAGGGCTCGCATCCGCAGCTCAAGCGATCAACCGCCCTTCGGCGCCACACACCAACACAAGGCGATCTTCAAGGACCGCGAGGATCAGGCCTTCTATGAATACCTGTTCAACGCCACCCTCGTTCAGCAGGCTGGTTCCCGGTTCATAGACCACCGCGACCTCGCGCTCTTTAAAATCGAGGCTAAGGGCGATATGCCATTCGTCGAGTTCTACTCCGATGATCGGCCAGAACTCCAGGTGGGCGATCGGCTGACCCTCTGCCACTACATCTTTCCCGACCGTGAGGCGGACCCCACCTTCATGCTCAACCCGATCGAAGTCGTCGGAGTCGTTCAGACCCCTAGCGGCATACAATACCTGGCGGACGGCTACTGCCGCTATGGATCCAGCGGGGGCGCGATCCTCAAGGACGGCAAGCTCGTCGGCATCCAAAGCTCCACCTACCCCGTGAACGCACACGAGATCGGCGAGATCCCCATCGGCCTGCTCTCCTTCCATCCGGTCTGGAGATCACTCGTCGCCGAAACCCTCGACACGCCCGCGCCCGACACCACTGAGCCCGACACCACTGAGCCCGACACAGCCGAGCCCGAGCCGGCTGCCGATCAGCCTTGAGCCCAGCCTGGAGCTCGAATCCGTCCGAAAATAGCATGCGGTCACAGCAGAAGGCACTCAGGCTCCGGAAGGGGAGGACAGGAAGGGGGGAGGGAAGGTGAAAGGTAAACTTGGAAGACGCAAAGACACGAAGGTCCGGAAGGAGAGGTTTGCCTGCAGGGTTGAGGTGATCCCGGCATCTGCCTCGGTCTGCTGAAAACGGCACATCTAAAAATTTCCCAATAAGGTAGGGATCAGAGCATGAAACCTACCCACCCCCATCGCCAAGTCGAAAACGCCACCGCGTCCTCTGCGGGAGACTCTCCGGCTCCGGAGAGGGAGAACTCGCGCAGAGGCGCACGAGACGGGCGCTACTCTTTTCCCCAATACAAATCACCGACCCTTGAACGCAGCAGGGACCGGCGGGATGTCCTTCGTGAGGACCACCGGTTTGCGCCTGCCCGCACGCTTGTAATCGAACGGTTCAAACCCGAGCTCCAGCGCCGGCGAATCCGGCTTGAGCCTGTAATCGTCCGCCGCCGGATTCTCAAATAGGGGATCCGCGATCACCGAATGCAGATCCTGCCCCCGCTCCTCCCGCCACTGCTCCAGGCTGAGCCCGCCAGGAAAGGTCACCCGCTTGCCCGCATGCCAATACAGGTTGTAATCGAGCTTGAAATTGTCGTCGTTCCAGTTCGACCCCAGCAGCGGACTGTCGTTGTCCCACAACACGATGTTCCTCTCGAAGGTGAACGAGAGGTGCTCCTCCGTGCGCGTGCGCTGCAGCTGGTGCTCGCCGCCATAAGCCAGGATGTTGTTCGCGATCATGTTCTCCTTGCCATAGTGCTGATGAAAACCGCCACGCGAACAGCGGTAGACCAGGTTGTTGCGCATCTCCACACCGGTCGAGCCCTCGTCCGTGTATAGCCCCCACCCGCCGTAGTCATACGAAATCACATCGTGAAAATGGTTGTCGTGAATCGTCGTGCCGGGCGAAATGCCAAGCGTGTAGATGCAGCCCATGTCGCTCAATACACCCTGACCGATGTGATGCGCATGATTGAACCCCACCTCGTTGTGGTGCGCCTTGCTGCCGCTGTATCCCCAGACCCAACCGAGCGAGAACGCGGAGTAGTACAAGTCGTACACGTCGTTGTGCCGAACCACATTGTACGGAGAATGCCCCACCCAGACCCCGATCCCCGCCGGATGCAGGCGCCCCGCATGCGCGATCAGACAGTCCTCCACCGTGTGATGCGAAACCAATGCCTCCTCATCCTGCGGCACACTCAAGGTGTTGCCCCAGCCCGTCGGCAGCGCACTTCCGATCTTGATGCCGCCCGCGCCCAGGTCCACCAGCTCACACCCGAGCACTCGATTGTCGCGGCAGCCGGGACCGAACCCCATCGCATACTCGCCCACATGCCGCACCGCACAGTCCTCGAACAATAGGTCGCGCGCACCCATCGCGGCAACCGCCGCGCCCAGGTTGATCTCCGCCTGCGGGAACGACTGCCCGGAAGGCGTGATCGCCCAGTTCGAGTGCGCAAACGTCAGGCCGCGGAAGTGGATGTGCCGTACCCACGCTCGCGCCTCAACATCCCCACGCAACAACAGCAAGTGCTGCAGCCGCGGAGCGATCACCTCCGTCCGCGCAGGCGTCTCTCCGCTCCGCGGCAGATACGTCAGCACCCCCGTCGGCCGGTCCAAATACCACTGGCCGGGAAGCTCCAATGCCTCCTTCACATTCTCCAGGAAGAAACGATGCCCTTGAAGCAACTGCGCCCAGTTGCTGTCTCCCGTCGTGTGCCCCTGCATCCGGACAACCCGCTCCTCGACATCCACCTCCGCGATCGCCAGGCGCGAAGCCGCCCAGTGGTGAAAGGCGAAAACCTCCACGTCTTTCAGGTTCGCCCAGTCCGCACGTACCTGCCCCTCTTCAAACCCGAATTGATCATGCCCACGGCCACCGGCCGCCTCGGAGGGATCCAGCTTGCGCGCAATGCTGTAATACCCCTCCTGCGGCAGGCGCGGACGAAACCGGCGCTGCTGGTCGACAAACAGCTGGGAGAAGGTCCACTCCCCGGCACGAACCGCATCCAGCGTCGTCTCCCAACGCCCGTCCTCGCCAACCCGCCAATCCGTGATCCGCCGGCCGCCACTCAGGATCGGGCGCTCCCCCTCAAAAGCCTGGTACACCACCGGCGCCGCCGCCGTGCCGGAATCCTCCGGAGCGAACTCCAGCGGTGCATCCAGCTCATACAGCCCCCCACGCACCAAGACCCGGATCGGAAGACCTTGCGAACCGCTTTTCTCCAGGAGCGTACGCACCCGCTCCTGAGCCGTCGCTACCGTCGCAAGCGGACCGTCCGTGCCGTCGGCGTTGGGCTCGGCAATGGCCCCCGACCAGGCGTCATTACCGTTGGTCGCGACAAAAAGATCCGCCGCGGAAACCGACAACGCCAGGCATTGCAATAACAGGACAACCCCGAACATGCCGGCAGTCGCCTTTTGCGTGAGGAGTCTACTTAAATTTTCCATGGGCCTCTCTCAATCGGAAGATGGGTATGACCCGTCGCACGTGTGACTTCCGTCCCATCGCAGGCGACCGGTCACATCAAGATAAGGATCCGCTTTCCCTCCATATACCAGATCCCTTCTTCCAGGTCGAGATGCTCCGGTCCGCCCCATTCTTTTCCATAAGGAAGGCGAAAGCGACGCGAATAGGGTTGGTCGCAAAACGGATTGATTATCATTAAATCAATCCATATATCCCGGGGTGTATCACTTGCAGTACCCGTACCCGTACTCCTACTCGTCCACGCTCTCCCAACTTCTCGTGCTCTAGTTCCATTCGCCTCCGCGTGTACGGGAACGTGTACCGCTTCGTTGTGTACGCGTACGTTACTGGGCCCAACAAGGCGGTTGCTGAAAATCGCTCCGATGTAGCTGCCCCCCCCAATACACCTCTGCGTTCTCTGTGCCCTCTGCGGGAGTCCTCCCCATCCGGACCCGGAGACCTTTCGTTGTGGCACAATTTGGTTTTCGGACGACCTCTAGCCTGGATTACGCAAAATTGCCCACGTGTGCACCGAATCAGTTTCCATTCGCAACTCTCCACCAGCCCTTATCAAAAGGTGGTGGAGTACATTCACCAGAATCACGTGAAGGCGGGACCATATCGCGTTCCTGAGGATTGGCCATCGTCATTAGGCTGGTTGTCATGCACCAGCGCATGGAAGCGTGAGGCATGCGCCGTAATGTCTTGACTTCCCAACCGCCGGTTCTATCCTTTCTTCCTCGAAATACGTTTCGATCGTCTCTCCCAAGTCACGGCGAAACGGTGGACTGCCGGTGGACTTCAATCGCCTGCAAACCAACAAGGCGTGCCAATAAAGAGAACCTGGAAAAGGGAGTGTAGCCGTGATCGTTACGACCAAAGAACTGTTCAAACATGCCTATGGCAAATACGCCATCGGCGCCTACAACATCAACAATCTGGAACAGACCATGGGCCTTTTCCAGGGCAATGTTCAGAGCAAAGCCCCGTTCATCGTGCAGCTCTCCAAGGGCGCGCGGTCGTACACGCATAAGCTGATGCTCGAAGCCCTGATGCGCACGGCCGATGAGATCTTTCCCGATGCCGTTTTCGCCATCCATCTCGACCACGGCGATGAGGCGACCTGCATGGATTGCATCAACTCCGGCATCTACTCCTCCGTCATGATCGATGCCTCGCACGAGTCGTTCGAGAAGAACATCGAAATCACCAAACGCGTCGTCGATGCAGCCCACGCCAAAGGCCTCGTGGTCGAGGCCGAACTCGGCCAGCTCGGCGGCGTCGAAGAGCATATCTCCGTCTCCGAGGCCGATGCCAAGCTCACCGACCCGAAACAGGCTAAAGAGTTTGTCGAGCGCACCAATGTCGACAGCCTCGCCTGCGCCATCGGTACCAGCCACGGCGCGTTCAAGTTCACTGGCAGCCAGGGCCTGCACTTCGAGGTCATCGAGGAGATCCAGCGCCTCCTGCCCGGATTCCCGCTCGTCATGCACGGTTCCAGCTCGGTCCCGCGCGAAGAGGTCGAGCGTATCAATGCCGCCGGCGGTAAGCTCCAAGGCGCTAAAGGCGTCGACGAAAATCAGTTCGCCCGCGCCGCTAAGCTCGGTGTGACCAAGGTCAATATCGATACCGACGGACGCCTCGTCTGGTGCAGGGTCCATCGCGAGATGTTCCGCGATGAGCCCGAAGTCTTTGACCTGCGCAAGCCCGGTAAGGTCTTTATGGCCGAATACGCCAACTTCATCGCACACAAAAACGAGAAGCTCGGCAGCGCCGGCCAAGTTGACGCGGTCCGCACCAAGTTCTAATTCCAGCCTGAAAATCCGTTCAAAAGCCTGGGTCCGCGTTCCCCAAACGCCGCCCAGGCTTTTTTGCGGACCGCAGACCGCAAACCCGCCAGGACGCCTCCCACCCTTGACCTCCACGCCGGTCGAATCTATTATGAACTCGAATGAAGGGGGAACATGAAGATCGGAATCGTCTCGGATAGTCATGAACAGCGCCATCACCTCCAGGCCGCGCTACAAGTCCTGAGTAAGGCAGGAGTGGAGGCGGTCGTTCACTGCGGGGACGTAGGGGACGACCTCGGTATGTTCGACGAGCTCGCCGGCATCGGCGTGCCCGTCTTTTTTGTTTGGGGGAATATGGACCACCCATCACCCCGCTGGAAGGCATACCTCCGGGATATCGGCCTCGATTGGCCCAACGGCCCGTTGCAGCTCGAGCTCGATGACAAAAAGATCGCGGTTTTTCACGGGCACGAACCCGGGTTCAAACGTGTACTACGCTCCAGCGGCTTTGACTTCATCCTCTGCGGACATTCCCACGAACGCAGTCTCGAAGAGCACAACGGGACCATTCTCATCAATCCAGGCGCACTGCATCGCACCCCCGTGAAATCAGTCGCCGTGCTCGACACACAAACCCGCGTCTGCCACTTCTTCGACCTCGAAGGCAATCCCCTGCCAATCCCCGAACCCACCACCTGACGCGTTATGCCGATCCTGTTTCTGACCTCACTGATCTGGGCCTTCTCCTTCGGCCTCATCAAGCATAAACTCAACCTCGATCCCAGCTTCGCAGCCTTCCTCCGCCTCCTCCTCAGCTTCCTCGTCTTCCTACCCCTGCTCCAGCCCACGCGCATTTCGCGACCGATCCTCGCCAAACTCACCCTCATCGGCGCCGTCCAGCACGGACTCATGTACGCGCTCTACATGAACGCCTTCCGCTTTCTCCCCGCACACCTCGTCGCACTCTTCACCATCTTCACTCCGATCTTCGTCACCCTGATCTACGACTGGGACGAGCGCGTGTGGCACCCGCACCACCTCGGTGCCGCCGCCCTCGCCGTCATCGGCACCGGCGTGATCGTCGCCGAAAACGGGATCCAAGCCGCCACCCTCCTCGGTTTCACCATCATCCAGATCGCCAACTACTGCTTCGCTTACGGCCAGATCCGATACCGGTCCATTCTGCGCAAACACCCAGAGATCCAAGACCGACACGTCTTCGCCGCAGTCTACGCCGGCGCCGCAGCCGCAGCCTTCATCCCCGCGCTCATCGCCCTGATCACCGCCATCCTCGGCAGCGATCTCTCCGGCTTCCGCCCCAGTGGCCAGGACCTCTGGGTCATTACCTACCTCGGTATCATCCCCTCCGGCCTCTGCTTCTTCCTCTGGAATGCCGGCGCACGCCGCGCTCACCCCGCCGTGCTCGCCGTCATGAATAACCTCAAAATCCCCCTCGCCATCGCCGTCGCCCTGATCATCTTCCAGGAAAACGCCAATCTCCCACGCCTCCTCATCGGCGGCACCATCATGCTCGGCGCAGTCCTCTGGAGCCATCGCATCGCCGACAACGAAGCAGAGATCGCATAGGCCCGACCGGATAGCACGAACTCGCGCAGAGGGCACCCCCAGGATTAAAGCTGGATTGTCCCGGACCGGCCCCATACACTCCGTCCATTGAGTCCACACAGTCCACACTCTCCACCACCGACCTCCCGCTTGAGGCCCGTGGGCCTCAGGCTTCCGGCCACATGATCTCTCGCCGACAATTCCTTCAATTCTGCACCGCAGCCGCAGCCGAGCTCGGACTCAACCCCGGCCGGCTCCTCCAACTCCAGGCCGCGGTCGAAGCACCCGATGCACCCACCGTCATCTGGCTGCACGGCAGCGGCTGCCAGGGCGATTCCATCTCCATGCTCAATCGCATCAGCAGCGATGAGGCCCCCCACGATGTCGCCGATTTCCTCATCAACTCACTCAACCTCGAGTTCCATTCGGTCCTCTCCGCCGCCGCCGGGACCACACTCGTCGAGCACGCCCACCATATCCTCGACACGCAACCCTTCTTCCTGATCGTCGAAGGCGGTATCCCCCTCGCCTTCCACGCCGAGGCCTGCACCGTCTGGGCGCACGACGGACAAGAGGTCACCTTCGCCGATGCCGTCGCCACCTTCGCACGCAAGGCACGCGCCGTCGTTGCCGTCGGCACATGCGCAACCCATGGCGGCATCTCCGCCGCGCCACCCAACCCGACCGGTGTGGTCGGACTCCAAACCTTCCTGCAAAAACGCCGAATCCAGCCCCCATCCGTCATCAATATCAGCGGCTGCCCCGCACACCCCGACTGGATCATCAGCACCCTCTGCCAGCTCTTCCTCGGCGAGCAGATCGAGTGCGACGACTACGGCCGCCCCTACGACATCTTCCGCTTCAATATCCACCGCGAATGCCCCCGGCGACGCGGGAAACCCACCTTCGTCGGTTTCGCCGACTCCTTCGGACAAGACCGCTATTGCCTGCAACGTATCGGCTGTCGCGGACCCCGCACCCGCGGCGATTGCGCGAATCGCCTCTGGAACGACGGCTCAAGCTGGTGCGTCGATAGCAACGGGATGTGCTTCGGTTGCCCCGATCCCGACTTCCCCGCCGGTGACTTCTATCCCGACCCCGATGCCTGACCCCACCCCGCCCCGAACCATACGCTCCCAACACCGAACCCCACCGCCATGGAAATCATCGCCGCTATCGATCCCGTAACCCGCATCGAAGGCCATCTCAAGGTCCAGGTGACCATCGACTCCGTCGATAATACCCATCGCGTGACCGACGCACGCGCCTCCGGCACCCTCTTCCGCGGCTTCGAAAAACTCCTGGTCGGTCGCGCCCCCCGCGATGCACAGCACATCACCGAACGTATCTGCGGCATATGCCCCGTCGCCCACGGCATGGCCGCCGTGCGTGCGCTCGACGCAGCATGGCACGCCCACATCCCCACCAACGGCCGCATCCTCCGCAATCTCGTCGCCGCCGCGAACATCCTCGATTCCAATATCCTGCACTTCTACCTGCTCGCTCTCCCCGACTTCTTCGACGGTCCCGGGAAAGGCCCGTGGCGCCCGACCTGGCCCGTGGACAAACGCTTCGCCGAGAACGAAGCCGGCGAACTCCTGGAGAACTACCGCCGCGCCATCGCCGTCCGCCGTCTCGCGCACGAGGTCGGCGCACTCTTCGGCGGGCGCATGCCACACCCGCCCGCATTCATCCCCGGCGGATTCACCGCCAACCCACGCCCCGAACGCATCGCAGACGCACGCAAAAAACTGACCGAGATCCTCGCCTTCACCGCCTCCACCTACCTCGCCGATGTCGAACGGATCGCCGAACGCTACCCCGACTACGCCAACATCGGCACCGGCCACGGCCATCTCATCGCCTTCGGCGCATTCCCCTTCGACGACGCCGAAGACCAACGTCTCTTCACCAGCGGCCGCCGCCTCGCCGGCGGTGAAGACCTGCTCCCGCTTCAGCCCGAGGCCATCACCGAAGAGATCCGCTTCGCCTGGTACGCCGACAACACCTCCAAGCGCCACCCGACCGACGGCAAGACCGAACCCGTTAAGCCCAAGCCTGATGCCTACTCGTGGCTCAAATCCCCCCGCCACAACGGACTCCCCATGGAGGCCGGACCCCTCGCGCGTATGGTCATCTCCGGCAGGTACCCGTTTCAAACCTCCGTCCTGGACCGTCTCCGCGCACGCGCTCAAGAGACCCGGCTCATCGCCGAGCAATGCCTCCAGTGGCTCGATCAGCTGACCCCCAACGGTCCCGTCTACCAGAAGCCCGATATGCCCGAAACCGCCGAGGGCGTCGGCATGACCGAGGCACCACGCGGCGCGCTCGGTCACTGGCTGCGCATCGAAAAAGGCCGGATCGCACACTACCAAATCATCACACCGACCACTTGGAACGCCGGCCCGCGCGACGATCAGGATGTGCCGGGTCCCCTCGAACAGGCGCTCATCGGTACCACCATCCGAAACCCGGATCAGCCGATCGAGGTCCTCCGCATCATCCACTCCATGGACCCCTGCCTCGATTGCGCCGTGCATACCATGACCCCGGGCGAGGCCGGTCCGAAAATCGTTTCCCTCCTGCAACCCAACGGCAGCAGTGCCGGCGCCATCCAATGACCCGCTCATACCCCATCCTCGTGCTCGGCCTCGGTAACGAACTCCTGCAGGACGACGGCCTCGGTATCCACGCACTGCGTATGCTGAGGCTCCAACCGCCACCCGCTGAAGCAATCCTCGCCGAGATCGGCACCGCCGCACTCAACGCACTCCCCTTCCTGGAAGACGCACGCCACGTCATCGCTCTGGATGCCATCGCCGCCGGTGATCCACCCGGCACCCTGCATCATTACACGCTCCAGGAGCTCGTCCCCACTAGCATCAGCGGCGGACTCCATGATCTCGGACTCCATGGAGTGCTCCAAATGCTCCCACAAGGGCATCCAATACCAACCATCGAGGTCTGGGGACTCGAACCCGCCTCGACCGAGCTCGGCCTGGAGCCGACCCACGAAGTCGCACGCGCGCTTCCGAACCTGGTCCAATGCGTGAGCGGCCGCATCGCGGAGCTCTCACACCCCGCAACGCGGCCGCACACCTGAATTAGCCTGCCCGGTCGTCGCATTCGCCGCCGGTCAACCCTCCGCGTACGGCAACACCCACGGTGCACGGTAGTTCGCACGCACCAGCGCATTCGCCGCCGGGTTGTCCTTCGCCGTCTCCGTCTCGGCGTCCCAGTGGATCTCGCTCGCCGTTCGGAATGCCAGGTTCCCCAGATGCGCCACCGTCGAGACAAAATGCCCCAGCTCCAGATGCTCCACCGGCTGCTCGCGCGTCTTCACGCAGTCCAGGAAGTTGCGAACATGCGCCGGGCGCGGATCCGAACTCGCCTCCGCACGGTACGCCTCAATCGATTTCCGGCTCGGCTCCGGCTCCACCCACCAGCCCGAATCATCAATCGTTAACGTCCCCTCCGAACCGGTGAAGCTCATCCCATGCTCCTTCCCGTTCGGTCCGTGCCGTATCCCTACCGAATGCTCGTAGATCAAACTGTAGTCCGGGAAGTCATAAACCGTGATCTGCGTGTCCGGCGTCTCACGATTGTCACGCAAGGCGTGCATCCCACCCGAGGAACTCACCCGGCGCGGCGTCTCCGGACCCATTGCCCACAGACATACATTCAGCAGATGCACCCCCCAGTCCGTCATCAGCCCGCCCGCATAGTCCCAAAACCACCTGAAATTAAAGTGAAAGCGGTTCGGGTTGAACGGGCGCTTCGGGGTCGGGCCCAGCCACATGTCATAGTCCACTCCCTCCGGCGGATCGCAGTCCTCCGGATTGCCGATGTCGTTCAGCCAGTCAAGATAGGCCCAGGCTCGCACCACCCTGATCTTGCCCAGATGCCCGCTCTGAATGATCTCCACCGCGTCCTTGAACTGTTTGCCGCTGCGCCATTGCGTCCCCATCTGCACGACCCGGTTGTGGCGCTGCATCGCACGTACCATCGCACGCCCCTCCTGGATCGTCGGTGCCAGCGGTTTTTCCACATACACATCCTTGCCCGCCTGGCAGCCGTAAATCGTCGGCAGCGCATGCCAGTGATCCGGCGTCGCAACCAGCAGCACATCCACATCCTCGCGCTCGATCACCCGCCGGAAGTCCTTGACCGTCTCCGGCGCCCGGCCACGCCGCTCCTCCACCAGCTTCACCGTTCCCTCCAACATCGCATCGTCCACGTCGCAGATCACCGGACACTCCGTCTCCGGGTTCATGAAGAAAGTCGCCAGATCCCCCCGTCCCATACCGCCGCAGCCGATTAGCCCCACCCGCACCCGCTCGCTCGCCGGTACCTCGCCCAATGCCCCCGCCGCACCAAACAACAGCGGCATACCAGCCACAACAACCGACGAATCCCGCAAAAACCCACGCCTGGTCATGCTCATCACACATCCCCCTTATCCATTCACCCAAAACAAGATCGAGAAAACCAGATAATGCGCCTGACCCACTACCCCAATCAATGAAATTAAACCGCCGGGGGCCGGAAGCCTGAGGCCAAGGCCCCAGGCGAGGTCGGGGGCAATCCTGTCCCCCCTGTCCCCCCTGTCCCCCCTGTCCACAGCAACCTCCGACCTCGCGCAGGGACCGGAAGCCCCTCGCGCAGCGGCACGCCACAGTCATGCCTCATCCCCAGGCCGACGGCGTGCAATTGAGAGAGAGATGTCCGATTCTTTGGTTGGAGGTGATTGGAATGCTGGAGTTCAAGATCGATGCGGAGCGGTGTGTTCTTTGTGATGCGTGTGTTGAGGACTGTCCTGTGCGGATTATTGAGCGGACCGACGGCCTGCCGTTCATCAGGCCGGAGCGAGAGGCACATTGTCTGCGATGCCAGCACTGTCTTGCGGTCTGCCCGGAGGCGGCGTTGTCGATCCTCGGGCGGGTCCCAGAGGCAAGCCTGGAGAGGGGACCCAATCATCTTCCGCGCATGGAGCAGCTGGAGCGGCTGGTTCGGGGGCGCCGCAGCGTACGCCGATATCGAGATGAGAATGTGGACCCTGCGCTGATCGATTCGCTGATCGCGACCGCGGCACATGCGCCCTCGGGAGTGAATGCCCAGGGATTGGTATTTCATGTAATGGACGACCGGCAGCAGATGGAACAGTTTCGCCGGCGAGCACTTGCCGACCTGGCGGATGCGCTGGCTGCGGACCGCGTCCCGCTGCAGTTTGCCTATTTGCATGCAGCGGTGCCTGCGTACGAGAAGCATGGAGTGGACATCCTGATGCGGGGCGCGCCACACTTCCTGATCGTGGCCGCACCGGAGGCGAATCCGTGTCCCCATGAGGACATCATCATTGCACTGACCACCTTCGAGCTATTGGCGCAGAATGCGGGCCTGGGCACGGTCTGGTGCGGGATGTTGAAGATGCTTTTGGAGACACTGCCCGACCTGAAGGCCGAACTCGGTTTGACCGAAGGGTACGTCTACTATCCAATGCTATTCGGACACCCGGCAGTCCATTATCCGCGCACGGTCCAGCGGGACGAAAGCGTAGTCATTCAGCGCTGCGCAATTACACAGCACGACTGACGTCCCCATCGGCCCTCAAGCTCCATAGGTTCTCGTTGCCAGTGCGCCGTCGTTCGCCGTCACCCGCTGGCAGTAGTTCGGGGCCCGGATCGCCGAAATAGCGGTAGGTGTCCACGTTCTCGTCGTGTCGTGCTTGGGCGTGGCGGTAATGCCGAGCTGCACCGCAGGCGCAAAGTAGTCCATGATGCCGCGCCAACTGCTCTCGTCGTTCGCGCCGCCGCGAACCGGTCCCGCCAGGCGTTCTCCTCGGCAAAGATCATCGCCCAGAGTTCGTCCGGCGTCGGATAACGCGGCACTTGGCGTTCGGGGGGACCGGATTGACCCGGTTGACCCGATGGACCGGGGGACATATCGATTTCATAAATGCCTGGCCGTTGGTGGCATAGGCGAAGCGGATGGCCAGCTTGCCCGCGAAGTTCTTGGCCTGCGCCGCGGGGTCGATGTGTTCGGCTCTGGTTTCGGCTTCGTTCATGGTGTTGCGGCTCCTGACCACGTTGTCCTTGTTGACCCGCTTGTCAATAGGGTCACCACGGTCAACAAGGTCACCTCTCTCTCTGTTGTTCTCATGCCGGCCTCGTTCCTTTGCAGGCCGGAAAGGCCGAGCAGCCCCAGAACGTGCCTTTGGCCGACTTGCGCCGACGCATGGGCTTGCCGCAGTCCGGGCAGTCGGGGGCGTCTGCGGACGTTTGCTCTCCCCGCGCCTCGATGCGCTTGGTCATCAGGCGCTCGCGGAACCCGCCGGTTTCTTCAAAGGCCTTGCCCTGTGCCGTGATCTGGCTCTTGAGCATGTTCAACGCGCGGCCAATGATAATGAGCATTGCGTTGGCCACCACCACCGCGTCGTCGTCATCGAGCCAGCGGGCGTATTTCTTGCGCTGCTCCAGCGCGTGTTTGGCCGACTCGTGGACCATGTCGTCTTTGAACGGCGGGTCATCAAGCGAAATAGCGTTGATCGCCTTGGCCTCGTGCGAATGCACCGACCACGGGAGCTGCCCGCGGTCGAGGATGAAGATCTCGTAGTCGCCCCGCAGTTCGCTGAGGCTGGCGCGGGCGACGTCGGTGAGCTTCATCTCGGTGTCTTTGGAGGTCGAGGAACGCTCCGAACCCTCAATGATGTTCTGGCGTCCGCTACGCGCGGCCTGGGTCATCTGGTCGTATTGCCGCCCCTTGGGGTCGTAGAACTTCTCGCCCGTCGCACGGTGATCGAAGGTCAGGAAGCGACGGCAGAACCGCAGCGTGTCGAGCTGCACAATCGTGGCCAGCGTGAACGAGTGCAGACGCCGGAACCCCCCGTGTTTGTCGAAAAGCTCAGGCATGGGAAACCCCTTGTTGGTGCGGTGACCGGACTGACCTTGGTGACATTATTGACCTTGGTGACAACATCCTCAGCGCGGTCAATCTGGTCAATCCAGTCATGCGTGTCAATGCGGTCATCACAACTCCCCCGCAAACGCCTGGTGCAGCCGCGACTTCTTCAATGCCGCCAGCGCCGCCTGCTTTTGCGCGTCGTGGCGCTCCTTGTTGGTGCGGTGACCGGATTGACCCTGGTGACAACATCCTCAGCGCGGTCAATCTGGTCAATCCAGTCATGCGTGTCAATGCGGTCATCACAACTCCCCCGCAAACGCCTGGTGCAGCTGGTTCTTATCGGCGTTGGCTTGGGCGATGGCGAGGCCGGCAAACGCTTCGTCCAGCACGCCGACGATCCGCCGCTGTTCCCTCTCTGATCAGTCCGACAAGAGAGAAAGCACAAACCGTATGCGACGCCCGAGTGTTCTGTACGTGGGCTTGCGGTTCTTTGTGAGGAATGTCAGCAGGAGTGCTTTGGCAGATGCCGGATCTCTTGCGATGGAAATGTTCGCTCTATCGTTCCCAGTGAATACGACGTCCAATTGTTCCGGGAACGGCGCCGAGCCGCGTTGATTTCAGCCTGAAGCCCGACCGCCATTCCCGCTCGGGTTCAGCGTCTGGTTATGCGGTGTTACGCGATCCGGATCCTGCGAACGGTCAGGGAAGCTGCTTCAACAGGATTTCCTTGAACTGGACCTTCATGGGAGGGCCGGAGCGGAGCTGGAGGCCGAGGATGCCCGACGCAGCAAAGTTTTTCTCATCGTTGTCGATGAATTCGGCCGAAACCTGGCCGTTGAGCTTGAGAATCATGTGGTGACCGCGGGCTATGATGTGGTAGTCGTTCCACTCGCCCGGTTCCCTCAGGCTGACAGGTTCGCTGACAAAGGTGCAGTTGCGTTTTCCGTCGGCGTCGACCACCGTCTTGTGGCCGTTGGGGACCATCAGCGGTTCGCGGCCGGTGTACTCGTCGGCCAGGGCGCCGCACCAAGAGCCCCCGGGCAGGATATCGGCCTGGTAACCGATGCCCATCCCGTCCTTGTCGATCTTGCTGCGGAACTGAATCCCCGAGTTCCCTTGGTTCTTGGCCAGCCGAAACTTGGCCTTCAACTCGAAGTCGGCAACGTCGCCGCCCTGCCAGACAAGGAACTGGTTCGAATTACAGGGGTTTGACTCGGTCGATTGCGCCGTGATCGCACCGTCCTGGACCGTCCAATAGCTCATGTCCGGAGCCTTCCAGCCCTCCAGTGTCTTGCCGTCGAAGATCGATTTGAACCCGTCATCTTCTCCGGCGAGCAGGGGATTCAAAAGGGTGAAGAGCAGGAGGATGCACATCGTGTAGGAGGATCGTTCTTTCATGCGGTTGGCCTTTCTTTACCAGGGTGAAGGGTGATGAACCCACCGTCACCAGCGTTCAAAAAAGGAGACGCCAATGCGACGGGAAATGCCCCTTGGGCCACTCCTCGCCCCATTACGCTGCGGGCTGCGGGCTGTCAAGAGTAACCCGCAACGCTTGGTTGGGGCTGCTCGTCTTTTCCCTCCAAATCGAAATCGCTATCGGGATCGAAACCGGCTCCATAGACGTCCTGTTCTTCTCGAACTTGGTATCCTCTTCCATCCAGACGGTTGAACATGGCCGCCATACGATAGAGTTCCGTCTTGCCCCCGACTTCGGCTATGTTCAACGGGATCGATTGCCTGCCGCGAAGCCACGAGTCCCGTGTAGGGGGCTGAACGCCGTTCGCCCCCTCGGCTTTCTCGTAAACCCACGCGACATAGCCGATCGATAGTCGGTAAAAGTCCAGCTTCTCATGCCCCACCGTCATAGTGCATCGATCCCGAAATCCCCGACCCCGATCCCGATTTCGATGGCCCTGACGCTCAGCACCAGCCGCCGCGTACAGAGCCGTCCGCTGCATGCGGTTGTTAGGCTGGCAACTCCCACGCACGCAAGCCCTCTCCACAAGTGCAGTTCTTCTGGTACCAATGAGTAGGAGCACCACAGGCCGTGCATGACCATTCAAGGGCCTGCCGTTCGAGCCAGACCTGAATGCCGTGTTCTTGGATGAACTGAAGGTTGGGAGACATGGACCAGTGATGCGGCCATTTGTCATTCATGAAGTCAGCCAACCGCGGGCATGGGTAGTCGGCGCAGAAGCAACATGCCTCTAAGCTCTTGTCCTTAGCACAATGCCTGAACTCACATGTTTTTACGTGGTCGTCAATTAAGCCACTTCGGCATCCATGGCAGTCTTCAGCACCACATGCCCCGCAGTAGAGCCCACATGGTCCGAATTGACCGGTCTTCATCTGGTTCCTCCTTTCAGCCGGACGTGGAGGTCACTCGTTTCCGAAAGGTGCGCATTTCGGAGATCGAGTAGACCTCACTCATTGTTCGACGATTCCATGTCCTGTCTTTCGTGGGGGATTCGGAGTTCCTCCGCATAACTTGATTGCCTTCTCCAATTCATATTGACACAAATCCTTGTCGTGGTCACACAGCTCGCCTGTGTAGAGGGCCTCCAGGGCCGGGAGCGCTTTGGGGTCACGCAGTTGCCCGAGGGTCCAGACACCGCGATGGGTGCGATCCCAAAGGGAATGGGATTCTGAGTTCATGAATTCGATCACTGCCGCAACATCGTCTCCAGGGTGAGGATGTGCGTTCTGGGCACTCTGGCAATTCAGCCGGACACACTGGCGAATGTGCCACATGATTCCGGCGAGTGCGCCGGCGCCGAGGAGCACGCCTATGACAACGACGCTCCCAATGACTTTCAGGATTCGTTTCCTCATCATGCTCCTTCCGTCGAACGACTCGGATCAGGCGAGCGCAAAAGCGGCACACCAACGCTGGAAATAGCCCCCGAAACCGCGCCGCCCGGTTCGCCTGGAAGCGATGGTTAGGCCATTTTATGCCCGTTCCAGATCCTATGCCGCGCCTCCTTGAACTCCGGGGCGTCGCAGGAGGTTGGCTGGAGCCAATTAGATATGACCCCATTTTTCTCTCCTCGATGTTCGGGGATTCACTTCCTCCGGCTTCATCACATACCGGTTTGGTTCTTTCCCACGTTGTTGATGATTACCCAGTAGTCTCCTGTGATCCTTTCAAGGCTGTTTCCAAGCGGCACCGGATTCCGTTTGGATAGCGCCTTTTCTTGGACTCCGTTCCGCTCTTGTTGTATGCGATTGCGTCGACGATGCCTCCCGCGTTGCGGGCAGTCTGCATTACCTTCCAGCCCATGCAGGAGAGCCGGTACCAGGCGTAGTACATGCCGATGTTGCCCGTAACTTGCGTTTCCAGCTTCATGTCGTCCGAAAAGTAAGGCGCTTTCACACCCAGGCCTTCCCCTATCCGGATCGGGAGTGCCAGCCTCCCCCAAAGGGCCCAGAGGACGCGGTGGCGTTTTCGAACAATGCTTCCGCGGCGAGCACGATTCCCCCCCCTTCCCTCGATTAACTCGACGACACCGAGCTTGCTTCTCCTTCTACCTTTTCGGACGTCCTATAGCTTCATGTTCCCCCTCTAGGCCTAACGAAAAGGTCAGGCACAGCCACTGGCAGCCGCACTCGCGACTGAAACCACAGTGTTGTTCCGTCTGATACTCATGCTACTGACCTGCGCGGTGGCTGTTGCCTGCACCGTCTGGTTCTGCCTGGCTACGGGTTTGATGCTCAAAAAGCCGCTTCGTCTCGGTCATCTTCTCTGGCAATTGGCCGAAAGCCTGCTGCAACTCCGATACGATCTCGATAATCTGGCGCTTCTGTTCGGTCGTCCCGTGGTGTCGTGCCGCTGCAACGGTTGCGTCGTACTCCTTCCGTAACTCAACGAGCCGTCGGATTTCTCCTCGGCACTTCGCGCAATGACGAGGCTGAGAATCAACCCAGAAGAAGTAATCCTCGAACCACGCCTTCTGCTCTTTGGCTGTCCACGTGAACTCCTGTCCACACCGCTCGCATTTGAAGTCCGCGTCTATGTACCAGTGGCGAGGACATACGCTGTAGTTTTGCTTTTCAACGTTCCCCCGAACCGCTGTTTCGTGATGAATCGCCAAGGCAGCAAAGAAAAAGTGCTGCGGCATCTTCTTGGGATGTGAATTTCCAAAAATGTCCATGTCGTCACATCTGGACCGGAATCAGGTGGATCCGTCTATCTTCCCATTATGCCCAGTTCGTCTGCGTCTGCCTTTTGGCGAGCGTCCGGAACCGATCCTCTAATTCCCCACGCAGGCGTTGGTGGCCCTCGCCGTTGTTCAAGTAGTACGCGTAGCGATGATGACGCAGGTCGAACGGGATATCGTCTGGGTTCTGTGTGATCGGTACCACATGTTTGCCCAGTACATGCGCTATTCCTGCTTCATAGAAAACGTTGGCGTTCCTGCCCGAGAAATCGCACACAACCACATAGGAGCGGAAGATCAGAGAGAAAACATCCTGAATCACCGTGGAGTCTTCCCATATGTCATCGGCACGCACGCACCGGAATCCGGCTGCCTCTGCCGCCGACTTGATCGTCTGGTAAACCGGTCGCAAGACTGGATCGAAAGACATCATCACGGAGAGAAGATTGATGTCTGGTTTCTCGGCAGGCACTGAGAAGACCATCGGCGAGAAGACAATGCGCCTGGCTCCCTCGTCGGTGCACGAGATGAACTCCCCTCCAGCCGGACATGTGCGGCCGATGTAGTCCAAAATCAGTGGGAAGTTGTCCGGTCTCGCATCAATCATGTCCTTCAGCATCTGAAGAGCATGGCCATCGTAGTCGTCGTCATTCCACCGAAGGCTGCGAAGCAGGCGCGAATGCCGGTTGACTTCGTCGAGCATCTCCGTGATGGCGCCAAGCTCTCGCCAATTGGACTCGCTGAATCCGCTGACGACCTGGTTTTTCAATGCGATGAGCTGTCGACCCGTTGGAAGTTCCGTCTTCTCCATCATGTTGTATCTCCATCGCCGGCGCCCAAACTGCAGCGAAAACGCGCAGCGTTATGTCCGTCGGCTTGACGGCTTGGTTAGGCTCAGGCTTTATGTTTCACTTCAACTCCGGAATTTCTCTGTTTGCCTCCCGGTTGGTTCACCGCAGATTCAGGCTCATATGATGGGAGCTTAGAACAAAACCCTTGTTGAGATACAACCGATGCGCGTCATGGCGCTGGTGGTCTGTTTCCAGATGGACCGCAGCACACCCAAGCCGCTGACCTTCCAAGATTAGCCAATCTAGCAGGTCACCACCGAACCCGGCCCGCCTTCTCTGCGGATGGGTAGCCAGATCATCGATGTACAGGACCCGGCCCCACGCGAGGAAGGTAGCCACACGGAAACCGGCGACCGCTACAACTTCCTGAGCATCCTCGATGAAGGCGATTCTGTAGCCTTCAGCCACCTGGGTACGGACCTGATCAATGAATTGGTCCTTGCTGAGATGGGGCCGCAGGGCGGCGAAGACTTCATACGCGGCTTCGAGGGCCTGAGAGTCTTCCATGTTCAGTTGTTTTACCTGATGGTCCATCGTTTTCCTGCGGGGTTCGGGGCCGATAGGCGTCCCGCCTAGCGTTCGCCATGACCGGCGCGCAAATGCCGAGCGCGACGTAACTTTTGCGCGTCCGAGTTGAGTGCATTGCTGGGCGACACCGGGTCAAAAATATCCTGATTGATCACGGATGTATCTTCTCTTGCTCTGCCAGCATTTGCACGAATTGTGCAATTTTCTTTGCCCGGCTTTCAGCATTCTTTGCCGTTTGAATCCTGAACAGGACAGCGTATCTATTTCGACTATCGAGTGTTTCGAAGAACTCCTTAGCCCGTGCGTTGCCACCTAACGCTGATTGAAAATCAGGTGGTACAGAAGACTTACCGGCCGAGTCATATGCAGCATCCCAGCGCCCGTCAAGCTTGGCACGTTCTATTTCTTTGAGTCCGGCAGGCTGCATTTTTCCTGATCCGATGAGAGCAAGCGCTTTTTCTTTGTTGATTTTTGACCACACACTCTTCGCCGAGCGTGGCGTGACTCTTTGCAGCCAGTACAGATCGCTGTGCGCCTTCTTTTGGCCGTCTATCCAACCGAAGCAGAGCGCAACCTCAACAGCCTCGTCGTATGAAATTGATTGCACAGCAGAATTCTTTTTCGCTAGTTGCAACCATATACCGGAGGACGTGGCGTGGTTTTCGGTTAGCCATATTAGCCAGTCGCGTTGCCGTTCAAAGAGCTTGGTTGGTAGGATATTGGGTTTCTTTTGAGATTTGCTCATTACAACTCATTTCGCCTCCATTGCTGACGCCCTACTGAGTGTTGAGGCTTTCGGCGCGCCAGCGACGAATACTCTCCGATGCCTTGTACTGCTCCTCAGTCATCTTCCCAAATTTCCACGGGGGTGCCGTCCCTGAACACGACGGTGAGTTCACCATCCGGCCAGTTCTCGAAAAGGTACCCGATACTGAAGAAGTCTCCCTTCAGTAAATCCGTGACGTCGAGTGCATGCGGCGTGATCTTGCCGTATCCGGTGAGGGTGTTGGGCCGATCCGCCTTGACATAAGCAAGTGCCTTTTCGCTCCAGGAGGGCAGTTCGGAAATGACCGTTTGGGCTTTGGCAACGACTTCCGGTTCGAACGTCTTGTCGAGGATGAAAATGGTCATTTGCCCGAGTGGAGTCTCAACTTGAGTTGACCACCAGGCATCATCGAACACAAACGTACCGAGTGCCGTTTCGACCTTCAGCTTCTCCTTGGGCTTTCGATCGAACCAGTTCATAATATCTTCCAGTGTAATGTTCGGCTTCGTCATTGCTCGACTTGCTCATCCTGAACTGTGATGCCTCCGTCTTCCGGTCGACAGGTCGAAGACTTGGGAGCCAATGGTGAGCGTCATGCCTTCGTCCTCCACGATCAGGTTGTGACCTGCAATGCTCATGTTGTTCGTCCACGGCCTTTCTGAAAGACGCCTCAATTCTCTGTTTCGACATTCTCCTTTTTTCTTCTTACGCTGAGGATCAACAGGGCTACACCCAACAGCGGCAGTCCGATTGAGAGGGTGTTTGCCGTGATCTGGAATCTGGTTTCCAACAGAGCGGGCAGCGCCATGCCTGCCCATGGATCTTCGTCTTTCTTCCCGAAAGGAAGGATGCCGACGCCGCTGGCCGCTGGCCAGAGGCGCTCCCTTCTTGCGTACTCCATCAAACCGCGCTCAACCTCTGTGGAGACCGTGCGATTCGAGAGCGCGTACACCAAGGGGTCGAACCCGGAATCGCGGAGACAGCGGAAGGCGTTGTGCTTCATCTCGCTCGGAATTGCGGTCAACTCATTGGTATCGGAATTGCCGAGTACTGCGATCAGGACAGGGATCTGCTCTTCAGTGGGAGGAACATCGACTTCGAAACCGCGTTGGCGGAATCCCTCCGCAATCCACTCCGCTTGAGACTTGAATTTGTTCTTCTCCCACCAGGCCAACCAGGCGTTGGCGTCTTCGCCGACGTCTTGATTCGAAATCGAACGTAGAGCGCCGTCGGCGTGGGCAAGTCCGTCTCCCATGCATCCATCCAAACGCGTGCCCGGTTCGATGTGGTCAATGATCCATTTCATCCAAGACTCGTCGCCGCAGGCTCCGACTGTAAATCCGGCATCATGAAACCACCCCATGCGATGAATGCTCTCCTGAAACTGAGACCAGTACTCACGCTGGGAGTGAGATGAATACCACTCTGGGTCCAACGTGCGACGAAATGGTGCCAGCTTGTAGTACCACCAGTACCCGCAGAACACGCCAGCACCGATGAAGACCAGTGCGAGCACGCGCGCAATGCCTCGCCAGTGTTGCTTGAACCACTTCATCTTCTTATGCGACAACTTCACGCCTCACTTTCGGCGCGACGGAACGTGACGGCAAGTTCCCCTTGTTAGGCTTTGCCTTTCGTCTCAATCTTCAGAATGTCAGATCCACAGACGTAAAGCCGGTTCCCGTCTGGCTTCTCAAGTTCAAAGTACACGAGAGTACAAGTGCTGAACTCGCCGTCACCAAAGAAGAGGGTGGATTTGTATTCGCAATCCTGCAGAAAATCCCCACTCTTCATCTGAACAACGACCTTCTTTCCCTTCAACCCTCGGAACGCGGTTTCCGGGGTGGAAGGTGGTTTTGAGAACTGCTCGGGATGCAGACGCTTCTCCAAGATCTTCCACAGGGTGAAGAATACCTTGAGTCCGATGATAGCTCCGACTATTGACCCGACTCGGATCAGGAATGGTGCCATTGCTTCAATCATCTTCATTTCTCCTGATGCCTAACACCGTGCCGCCCGCAGCTGAACGGCTTGTTATGTTCGCCACACTACGACTCCAGATACTTCCGGATGTCTGAGATCTGGGCCTCTAGCATATCGATTTCGCTTAGCTTTGTGCCTGGCTCACCGACATTCTTCCGAATTGCGAGGATGAGCCCACCCCACAGCCTCAGCATTTCACGTGCGTTTTGATCGCCACTTTGGTGTTCTTCGCCCCCCCGCTCGATAGAAATGTTGCATCAGCTTGGTTGAACGACCGCACGACTTCATCCGAGCCAATGAGGTTGAACTCGAGTGCTGTTCTTTTGTAGTCAAACGAAACAATCTGTTTCTGAGCTTTCGCGAACTCTTTCGGGTCCTTGATTCCCGCTAGCGTGCGGACAATCGGCTCGAGTGTATCTAGGTAGATTTTCCTTCGTTCGTCTACGAGGCGTTCCTTCGCTCGCTGGAGTCGATCTATGCGCGATTGGATGAACCAAACGCCAAGTCCGACCACTCCGGCCAGCACGGTTGCGATCAGCTGTTCGTTGAGGCCCACTACCTATTCTCCGATCTAGTCGATATAACGTTGGCGTTTACGCGGCGGGCGCGTTGAACTAGGATTTCGGGACCGGCGTGATCGCCCGCGCTCGCGTTCCACGCTTGGTTCGGCTCAGTAGTCGCACTGCATGTCTTTCGTGCCTTGCGACGGCGAGTTCAATTTTCGACGATTGACGATGACGCCTTCGAATCAGATAAGATCCGCCATCGGTGTCTTTTTCTGTGTATGCCAGCTGGTCGGCCAGTGGATGCGTATTCCAACTCAACGAGTCCGAGTTCTTCCATCAATGCTGCCATGCCTGAACGCTCGTCATGGTCCCGGCCACGCCAGCGAACACCAGGATGAGTCCAGGGGGCAAGTGTCCGCACATGATGCAAACAGCACCACCAGCAAACGCGACAAGGGCGAGTACGAAAGAGACCCTGGCCGCACGAGGAGAAACGTTGGGAACGCCGCAGTGCAATTTCGGTGTCTTCTGTTCTCTTGGATCAAGGGGTGTCATAAGCGTGCTCCTGCCGAACGATACCCTCAGCGGCGCGCGGCCCCCGCGCGTAGGCTGCAGGGTGATGTTCGATCAAGTCTTGTTCATTTCGTCGCTCAAACGGTAAATGGTCCGCTTGCCCTCCTCAACTCGAATAACCGAAGGCAGTCGGTTGAGATGGTTCGTGGACCCGCCGAGATGGATCGTGAAGGTGTAAACCCGGTTGGTGTCGAGGATGGAGGTCAGACGGTGGCTGGTCAGGTGAACGTGGTACTCCCGCGCTGTGTCCCGAAGAATGAGCGAGTGCATGACGAGAGAATCAGGCTCGCCGGGTGGCGGCATGCCGCCGCTACGCAGGATTTGCATCTGATTCTGGAAGATGACTGGCCGACACGTGATGATTGCCTGATTCTCAGCGGGGTGCGTCTTGCAGCCGGTGAGGGCAGCTAGCATCAGCATTGGAGGTATCCATTTCATCATTGTTCGCATTTTCGTCAGTGCCAGTATGCGTCATGGATGAGTTCGGCCACAAGCAGGGAGCAGCGGAACTTATGAGATAGATTCAGCCGTATAGCTGAGGGTGATTTCGCCATCTTGAAACGGGAATGATTCGGTTTTCAGAACCTTGTGCCAATATCCGCCCCGAAGGTGTTGCACGAAAGCACCACAAAGGCCCCCGACGACAAGGACCACAATGAAGGCGATAGCTGTGACCAGTTTCTTTCTCATCTCTTTAGCCGAACACTAATTAGGTGGATCCGTTTATTATCCAGAGTTGTCCCTTCCGGTCCGTATACAGCCCCTTGGTTGTCTTCAGAATAACAGGACAAGCAATTCATTGTCAACACATTGCGAACTCCTTTGATTTTTATTCGGCATGCTATGCAGATCTGCCTACCTTCCCATGATGCAGGTTGGAATTTTCCCCACTTTCCTAAGCGCACGATCATTCCCTCATCGCCGCGGCATCAGAGCGAACACACCCCAGCCCAGGTATTCACGTGTGTAAGCGGCATAGCGCTCGGGTTCTGAGGTCAGCTCGGCTCGAACCTCTTTGGCGAGCTCGTCCTCGGGATTGGCTTCAAGCCATCGGCGCATGGTGAGCCATTTGGCCGCCTCATAGCGATCCCAGCTGTCCTGGTCAGCCAGAACCATTTCAACGAGGTCGTAGCCGAGGCGGCCGAACGATGCGAGAAGGCCCGGCAGCATGAGAAAGTCGGAGATCGAATTGGCAAGACACCCCTTGGCAACATCTTCCGTTGGCGGTAACTGCCGCCAGTAGGGCTCGCCGATGAGGATGATCCCTTCGGGGCGGAGGCTCTGCGCCAGAAGCTCGATCGTGCCTGCGACTCCCCCCGCGATCCAGGTTGCACCGACACAGGCTGCCACACTGACCTTCTCGTCAGAGACATAGCCTGCAGCATCGCCATGGATGAACTTGACTTGATCAGCGACGCCGAGTTCTTCAGCGCGGAGTCTTGCTTGCTCGGTGAACAACTGGCTCATGTCGATGCCGGTGCCGATGACACAGTGATCGCGTGCCCATGTGCACAGCATCTCTCCAGAACCGCTAGCGAGGTCGAGCACTCGATCACCCGGTTCCAGACGCAGCGCCACGCCGAGAGTGGCGAGCTTTTCCGAAGTTAACGGGTTATGAATGCGGTGAGCACTCTCGGTGATGTTGAAGATCCGTGGAATATCCAACGCATTACCAACTTTCAGGTGTGATAGATCCAGTCATTGCTACCGTCCAGACTCACTCATTCGGAATCGGGGTCTTCTCGTTGAGCATCGCCGTGACTCGCCGCTCTAGGTCGAAGCGGGCGTCGGTGTCTCGCAAGTGACCGCGTTTGTCCACCAGCCAGGAGGTGGGGATACTGAAAATCCCATACCGGACAGCAAACTGGCTCTCCCATCCCTTGCCGTCGAAATACTGCGGCCACGGCAGCTCCTTTTCTTTGATGAAACGCCGCAAGGCGCTCTCCTTGTCATCGAGCGAAATCCCTATGACCTCGAATCCTTGGTCGTGAAGCTTCTGGTAAGTCGCCTTCACCGTCGGCATCTCGGCAATGCACGGTCCGCAGGTCGTGGACCAGAACTCGACCAACACGACCTTGCCTGCCAGCTTTGCTAAATCCACCTCGCGCCCATCCAACGCGGTGAACCGGATGTCGAGCGGCTTCCCGATCTGATACGGCTTCGTCCCTTTCAGGATGTGATCCGCCAACGTTTTCGCTCCCCGTGGGGCGCCGGGCGTGTTCATAATCTCCGTGACCAAGTCCTTTTGTCGGTCAGCTGTTGAACGCTGGGCAACGGCGACAAGCATTGTGTAAATCATGGAATTTGTCGGAAACTGCTTCAGCGCCGCGCGCATGTTCTCGATGCTTGCCGTCTCAAATTCGTCGTGCAGCTTGCTCATGCCTTCGGTGAACAATCGCATCCCTACTTTCTTGAAAAACGCTGCGTTTCCCGAAAACAACAAAACGCCTACGCGGTCATCTTCCGGGATGCTTTTGTCGGCCAAAACGCCGGAGACGAAGGAGGCAATCTGTTTCTCCGCGTCAGGATGTCCCGCGGCAACCGCATAGGTCAATGCGTGGACGACGGTAATGCGAGCGTCGCCAACGTTCTCGTTGGTCGGAAATCGCTCAATGAACTCGCGGGCCTTATCGGCGAAGGTAACAGCTGTTTGACCAACCATTTCTTGAAAGTCGACCACTTGCTCCGCCGTCGGTTCGTGAGACCGCCAATCATCCGGTGGTCTTAACCCTTGATGGACTTTTTCGACCTCGGCCCATGCTTTGGCAGGATCGTCTGGCAGTGTGTGGCGAGATTCGTTCTGGGCGAACAACTGCAGCTGGACGATAAGAACTCCGGTGAGAAGAAGGGTGCGGAAGATAGATTTGATGCTCATATACATGTTGGCCTCCTAACGTATACCTTCACTTTCGGCGCGGTACGTGCCGTATAGCGCAAGGCTTGGTTAGGCCATTTTATTGAATCGTTCCCGAACTCGGTCCATGTACTCCGGAGAAACATGCCAGTCTACCAGGCCGCACTTGGAGCAGACTATGAGTGTGAACTTCGGGATGCAAAATGCCCCCAAAGGCAGAAGAGCGGGTCCATAACCGCCATTTGCCGCAACCTTCTTTGAGAAGAATTCGTTGTTGCCGCATTTGCGGCAGCTGTTGGTTTTCATGTTCTTTACATTGTCCTTTGCATAACGCCGCCGTTCACCAGCCGCTTGCGGCCGCGCGGCTGTATGCGGTATGAATCATGGTGTCAGTTTGGTGGTGATGGTCAATGCTGGGAAACAGAGTCCCATCATCAGAATCGTGAGGACGAGGCACTCCAGGAGGGCGATGCCACAAGTCCACCAGAGAATGCGTTTCCGAAGATAAGAAACGAGCAGCCCTGCGATCAGCAAGACCGCGGCAATCACCGGAACGAACCGCATCCACTGGAGGGATAGAACCGTAATCTGAGCGAGCTTGGCCCCCTCAAGAATCTCGCTCCAGTGCCGATGGAACGACCCGTGGGCAACATGCATACCGTAGCCGTTTCCGATCTGAGCGATCAGCCCGGAAATCCCGGCCAAGAAGTCTATGTTCCGTTTCATCTTATCTGAAAGAATATCCCAAATCAGCCAACCGCCGGAAGCTTACCGTCAGGCCAGTTGTAGGGGTTCAGCTGGGTGCAACAGTTGGGCGCTTTGCAGTCCCCCGACCTTGGTCAATCGTACGGTCAACCACAGGCGCCAGTCTGACGCCGGGTCTGATCGCAGCTCCCAGGCGCCAGCGAATACGTTGCCCGACTCCTGGAACCTACCGACGAATCTTACGCCGTCGCCGATGAAGGTCCATTGATCGTCCTGGACGGTGGCCTGCATAGTGTTTTTCCCGCCTTGGCTGTCAAATGACTGCATGCTGAAGCTCTTGTTGTCAGGATCGAAGCCGATGATCTCAATTCCCTTGGTGTTGCCACTTGGCATCTCAGCATCCCATCGATGGATGAGGAAGACTCCGCCGGCCAACCACTCGTAGATGTCCGTTGGTTCATACCTTGTGGATGCTTCGAGGGAATCTCCCTTTACCTCACCGCTGGGCTTTCACGTTCCAACAAATCGGTCGAGCATCGCGTGGTCGAACGTTGCACCGGTCTGAGTTTTCATGATGACGTTGCCTCCAATCCCATAGTATCAGCACATCCTTCCAAATCGAGGCCCCCCAACGTTACCGTTGAGGCGCTTCGGAAGCCCCGCCGTCACCGGCGCGGATTACGAATTCGCCTCGGACGGCTTGCTTGCCGCCTGGTTTTTCTTGAACTCGAATCTGAACCGCAAAATCTTGATGACCGCGGCAAGAAAGCATGCGAATCCGGACACGGTTGCGCCAATGAACAGACCCCAGATCATCCCGACGGCGAATGCGTAACGGGTGACGGATGTTCCGGCTTCAGGACCGAACACACTCTTCACGAAATCTGGTGAAATGGCGGCAACCAACGCGCCGAAGGCGCCGCCCAGGAGGGCCGACAGCAACGACCCCACCACAATGAAGACGAAGAACCAGATTGCTCCCTTGATTGCGTTCTCAGTACTCATTTCTCTGTCCTTTCTCGTTCCCGTACCCGTACACGCTCTCCTGTTCGCGAACCTGGTTCCCTCGCGCGGTCAGGGTCCAGCACACCGTGTAACCCCACGCCGCGAAGTCTAGAGCTACCCGGTAGACATCCAACTTCTCGTGATCTATTTCCATTCGCATCCTCCTGCACTGGAACGTGTACCGCTTCGCTGTGTACGCGTACGATTCTGGGCCCAGCGTCGCAAATGAGGATTTGGCGCGGCTACGTGACAATATCCTTCATTTGTCTTGTTCGGCATTGTTCTTTCTTTCTGAACGGCGCATAGCGATCTACTGCTCGCTTTGATTCCCTGTGCACTCAATCGTCAGTGATGATGCTGCGTTGTCAAGGGGGCCAAGGTTGGGCACGTCGTGATGTTCCTTGTGTGGGGTGGCGTAGTCGTTCATGCGTATCCGTTCGTGTCGGGTAAGATGGGGGGGGGCGAACGTCACGGATCAGGCGCGAGTTTTCGAGTCGCCTGCATCCACTTTGTAATGCTTAATTTTCTGTTTCCGAGAATTCACGGCAACCCCGGCGACGATCATGCCCAAGCCAGCAATCAGCGCCAGTGTAGACCACTTGTCAAACAATTGCCGACATAGCCATACGAGGCCTGAAACAGTTTTGCACTCCAACTCTTCCCTCCCCCCATGTAGATAGAGGCCGGCTGCAGCGGCTTGTTGGGCGGCATTCATGGAAAGCTCGGGCATCTGACTGGACGAGCACGACTACGCCTCGTTGTAGGCTCTTTCGAGCTCCGCCACGTCGAGCTTCACCATCGTCATCATGGCTTCCATCACAGCCTTCACCTTCCTGGGGTCCCTATCACGGATCAGCTCTGTGAATCGTCTCGGGACAATTTGCCAGGAGAGGCCGAATGGGTCTTTAATCCAACCGCATTGCGTGGGCATTGCGCCTGCCTTCAAGAGCTTGTCCCAGTATTCATCCACTTCATCCTGATCGGCGCAGTCCACGTAGAACGAGACCCCCTCAGAGAAGCTGAAGTACGGACCTCCGTTGTAGCCCATGAAGAGTTGACCACCAACGACGAACTCCGCGGAGCTGATGGGACCGTCCTTGCCCGTGCGGGCGACGTTGCGTACTTCGGAGTTCGGAAACGTCGCGGTATAGAACTCGATCGCCGCTTCAAGCTGGTCGTTGAACATGAGGAAAGGTGTCACTTTGTTCATGGAAGTGTCCCATCTTTGAGGGCGATGCTTTTCTCCGCCCAACGTTGAGTTTCACCGGACAAAATGAGCGCAGCTCATTTTGGTACGGTCGAAACTTTCGTTCGAATTAATTTCATTTTTTGTCTTTTTCCAAGAAAGCTCAGGTCTATCATTTACCCGGATCAAAAGTCGAAAGGCAAACCAGAGCAAGATCAGCGTGACTATTTGAATTGTCGATAAAACGACACAGAGCAGGATGCCCTCAAGCAGCAAGACCTCACTCAGAAATGTGATGGGGCCTCTCAGGCTGTGATTATCTACTCGCATAATTTCTCTATTCGAACAGAAATAAGGTGGATCCGTCTATCAGCCGGAGTTGTCCCTCCCGGTCCGTATACAACCCCTTGGCTATCTTGGCATAAAACAGGACAAGCAATTCATTGTCAACACATTGCGAGCTCCTTTGGTTTTTATTCAGCATGTTATGGAGATCCGTCTATCTTCCCTTATTGCCCAGTGCGTCCAGTCAGTGAAACCGAAAACTTGCGCTACTCGTTGGCCGCACGCCAGGCCGAAGCGTTTGAACGGTGCGGATGCCGAGACGGCATCGTCTCCGACGACGAGTACTTCTTCGGGAACAGGCCCGTGATGCTTCAGGATCTGTTCAAAGACCTCCTGCTTGCCGGTTCGCTCGGGGTCGTCAATGGCGTCGATGAATATCGCTGTGAAGTGAGGGGGGAGCTGGAGGGCTGCAATCTTGCTCGTGCCCGTCCGAAAACCGTGTTGGCCCACAACGAAAGGTCTCCGGGGCTGAATGGGGAGGACAGGAAGGGGGGAGGGAAGGTGAAAGGAAAACTTGGAAGACGCGAAGACACGAAGGTCCGGAAGGAGAGGTTTCCTTGGGGGTTGCTGTGATCCCTGCAAATGCCTGATCCGCTGAAAACGGTACACCTGACCAATTCCCCAAAGAGGTAGGGATCAGAGCATCAACCCTACCCACCCCCATGCCCAGGTCGAAAACGCCACCGCGCCCTCTGCGCCCATTGCGGGAGGCTCTTCGCATCCTGATGGGAAAGCCAGGCTGGGATGCGGCTGCCTTTTCGGACGACCTCCAGCTCTCTTGAAGGCGTCGGAAGCCCGAAGTCACGAATGCAACAGGTCGACCAAGGTCGTTGCCTGATCCTAAACACGAATGTTTTCCCGTGGATCATACCCGTGAACATACGCTTTTGTCATGGTCAAGTTCTCCCAGCCTGCGATCAGCATCAGCGCCGTCCGCAGCACGCTGTTGTTGGGCGGTTTTTTTAACAAATCTGTGCTTACCAACATAGGGCTAAAGGGGCCAGAACCAAAGGATCGTTGGGACACCCACGACCACCACCAACACGGAGAGGGGCAGACCCATTCGCCAGTAGTCGCCGAACCTGTACCCGCCCGGCGCCATGACCATCGCGTTGGACTGGTGGCCGATGGGCGTCAGAAACGCACAGGAAGCGCCGACCGCCACACACATCAAAAAAGGGTCTGCATTGGCGCCGATGGCGTGGGACAGGCTGGCGGCAATCGGCGCCATCAAAATAGCCGCCGCTGCATTGTTGACAATATTGCTCAACAGCATCGTTCCGACCATCAGAATCGCAAGCGTCGCCGCCGGCGGGGTGGCCTGCGCGACTCCGTGCAACTGATCAGCGATCAGGTTGGCGGCCCCGGTGGTTTCAAAGGCGTTGCCGATGGGAATCATCGCCCCCAATAGCACCACCACTGGCCAGTCAATACTTTTGTACGCGTCGGTCGGTGACAGCAGCCCGGCAACAATCAGTACCAACGCCGCACAGGTCAGGGCGATCTGGGCGGGCAACACATTCACCGCCACCAGCGTCATCGCAACCGCGAAAATGCCGACCGGCAACAGCACCTTGCGCGGCTTTCCGATGCGCAGTCCGCGCTCGGCCAGGGGCAAACAGCCCAGCTCCGACAACGTGGACGGCATCGACTTGGCCCCGCCCTGAAGCAACAATATGTCCGCGGCCATAAACCGAATGCACCCCAGTCGTTCCTGAATCCGCTTGCCGCGACGGGCGACGGCAATGACGTTAACCCCGTACCGCTCACGCAGCAAAAGACGGGATGCGGTCTTTCCGATCAGCAGCGATTCAGACGCGACAATGGCCTCAAGCACACTGACTTCGTCGGATTCAATCGACTTGTTGGGTTTACCTTTTTCATCCTCTTTTTCTTTTCCACCTTCTTCGCCCTCGTCGCCCTTGATGAACTCCAGCCCGCCGTCGTCAATCAGGCTCTTGAGGCTGTCCGAATCAGTCTCGACCATCAGGATGTCCCCAGCTCTGAGGACGCGATACATCGACGGGGCCAAAAAACGCTTGTCGTTGCGGACCAGCCCGACAATCGTAATATCCTCTTTGTTCGGCATCGCCAAGAGCAGATCGTGCAGCGGAAACCCGGCAAACTTGGATTCTTCCGGAACGCGCAACTCGCTGATATATTCGCTGATCTCAAACAGTTCCCCGGATGCGACATTATTCGTTTGTTTGGGAATCAGACGCCAGCCGACCAGCGAGATAAAGACCACCCCGACAAGGGCGACACATACGCCAACCGGCATAAAATCGAACATTCCGAACGGCGTCTCGGCCACATTGGCTCGATACGCGGAGATAATCATATTGGGCGGCGTCCCGATCAATGTCAACATCCCGCCCAGGAGCGACCCGAATGCCATTGGCATCAACAGCAGCGACGGTGAGCGACCGCTCTTGCGCGACATCCAGGTCGCCACCGGCATCAGCAGCGCCAGCGCACCAACATTGTTCATAAACCCCGAACACACCGTCACCAGCCCCGTCAGGGCCGCCACCTGCACCATCGGCCGGTCCCCTACCCGTCCCAGTTGACGCGCGATCAGATCTATCACGCCGGCATTGAACAATGCCTTGCTTACCACCAGCACCGCCACCACGGTAATAACCGCCGGGTGGCTGAACCCCGAAAACACCTCATCGGCCGGAACGATTCCAGTAATGGTGGCCACCAGCAGCGCCGCCAGCGACACCACATCATACCGCCAGCGATTCCAGATAAACAAGGCCATCGTTACGGTGAGGATTCCGAATATGATCCATTGCTGTGTTGTCATTCTTTCCTCTCGATCCGCCTAACGACCCGAGCTTCATCTGCAAGCGCGTCCGGCGAAGCCGTTTTGGCTTGCGGAGTGCCTGAGCAGCTCGCATGACAAAAGCGCCTGGTAGCGATGAGTCTGCAACCCAATAAGAGTACCCATCTTCGGCAGCACCTCGGCAAGTACTTCGTCGAACCTCTCTGCCTGACGTACCCGCCAGTCGAGACCCCTAACTTGATCCTCCAGGATTACCCTTTGAGCCTTGCCCCCCTGAGGCAGTACAAACTCGAAAAGGTATCCGCTTTCCCAACCAGGCTTTCCCATCCGGATCCGGAGAGTCTCCCGCAGAGGGCGCGGTGGCGTTATCGACCTGCCTATGGGGGTGGGCAGGGCCCAGGCTCTGCACCCGACCTTTTTGGGTAAATTTTGTGATAAATCATTTCGGCAGACCAGGCAGTTGCTGAAAACGGCTCCGCTGTAAGTACATCTCCCCCTCCCAATACATCTCTGCGAACTCTGCGGGAGCCCTCCCCATCCGGCCCCGGTGACCTTTGGGATCACGCCCTTCAAGGATGGCCCATTCGCCGTCCTCAAATATGTTTTCCACCAAGCACACCATCTCCGTCGCTGCGAAGCCTGCCCTAAACATGGCGCAGATGGCTTCTCGGCCCTCGACAAGAGCTTCAGCGACCTGATGGTTGACGGCCGTCTCGCTGTAGAAAGCGGTAAGAGCATCGACATCAGCCCGGTTAAATGCCTCTACCCGAGCCTGGACAAGCGCTCTAGCCATCTTGGTTTCCTGAGTGTTCGCTGCCACCGAACCAGGTGTTGATTAGAATTCACCTAATCCCACCATCTGCCGGGAGATAAGTCAAGAACTAGAGGTCGTCCGAAAGGGTAGATGGCGAAGCAAGATCGGGGTCGGGGTCGCTATCGGTCTCGGTATCGAAAGGACGCGGGATGGGATTCGGACACGAGAAAC
>ENA-UOOH01000542-UOOH01000542.1-fermentation-metagenome-genome-assembly--contig:-NODE-542-length-42473-cov-103.423358_pt1 | contig 42473 bp, 36 predicted proteins | sample MGYA00245778_ERZ724025 | MGnify/ENA primary metagenome ERZ724025 (study PRJEB28704, sample SAMN03018313) | fermentation metagenome | biome: anthropogenic terrestrial biome; feature: soil...
AATAACTAATTTAGCAGTCTAATCAAAGACTGTCCTAAAAAGGGGTAGCTTACAAAAAGGGGTAGCTTACAACAGGAGTCTAATAAAACTCTAATAATAGTCTAAAGAAACTCTAATAATTATCTGAGGGCCTAATTGCCAAAAGCAATTAGGAGAAAATCAAGGGGTAGTTGCTAGGGTGCTTACGTAAATAATATGTAAAGTTATTATTAACTGGCACGGCGTGATTTGTAAGTTATACTGGACACTGTCCCAATAAGTGTGCAATTAGTAATAGAAGGATTGAACCCTGGAGTTCAACCCCCCCAGATTACCTACTTACACAGTTCGTGGGATACTCCCTTTATTATTATATTTGAACTAATTGGAAAATGATCAGATGGATATCGATCCTCTTCGCCATAAGTATCATCATAAACAGTATAGTCCAATGCTTTAATATCCTTACTTACAAATATATAATCTATTCTACTATTTGGCTCTCCTTGAAACACACCACCTCTAAAAGCTGTTTTTTCTGGACCTTTACGTGGAGTTTGAGTTATTTCAGCTACATCATTAAGCACAGTTTTCAAACTGTCAATTTGGGAAGTTGTAGGTTGTGAATTTAAATCACCTAAAAATATAATAGGTCTATCTCCAGCTATCTCTTTAATTTTTTTGGCTGACAGTGGACCGGAGTTTTGTCTAGCTGTTATTTTTTTCCAATAAAAATGAGTGTTAAAACAATAAAACTCTTTATCCGTTTCTTTGTGTTTAAACTTTGCCCAATGAACAATTCTATACTCATCAGCATCCCATCCCATGCTTTTTATTTCTGGTGTTTCGCTTAACCAGAACATTCCTTCGTCTAAGACATCAAACAGTTCTTTCTTGTAATAAATAGCTAAAAAACTCTTTGTGGCATAAGGCGCCCATACATAATCATAATCTTTAAGCATATTTTGAAGATCATCTAATTGGTTTTGATATGGCTCCTGGATACCAACAATATCAAAATCGTAATTTACAATTAAATCAGCCAGAGGTCTTTTTCTTATTTCCCACGCGTTTCCCGATACAATATCTGATGTAACATCACATCGAATATTGTATGAAGCAATCTTAAACTCTGTAGAAGATTTACTTTTTAGATTCGAAAATAATTTAGGATGAGAACAACTCACTAAAAATAATAAAATGAAAAGAATATGAATAATTGATTTTAATTGTGCTCGCATAACTCTTTTATATTTATTTAAAATCACTACTGTCCGATTAAACATATTTCTATGTCTTATTAATTTATAATGTATTGATATTAAGCATATTCAACCTTGTCAGTACATGAATATTCAATTTTTCAATTTCAAATCGGAAAATTGACGATTAATCATAGCACTCTATTATACAGAGATATGCAATATAATCTATTTTAAACCGAACTATAGTGACATAAGTTAAACATTTAATTTTAAATAGTTTGGATAATAATTGAAATATAATAATTTAAAATCAGAATAATATTCTGATGCTTAAATACTCAATTATATTTCAATATTCGAACTTAAAGGCAAATGATCCGAAGGATAACGATTATCCTCACCGTATTTATCCTCATGAACAGTAAAATCAAATACTCTAATATCTTTACTTACAAAAATATAATCAATTCTTCCGCTTAAAGGACCAACAAAAACTCCACCTGGTAAATTAGTTTTATCTGGACCTACACGTGGTGTTTCTGTTATATCAAATGTATCATTAAGATCGACTTTTAGTCTATCTATTTGCGTTGTTGAGGGTCTCGAATTGAGATCTCCTACAAATATTACCGGTACATTTCCAGCAATATCATTAATTTTTCGTGCCGTTAGGGGGCCTGAATTTTTTCTGGCTGTTTGATATCTCCAATAAAAGTGAGTATTAAAAAAGTAAAACTCTTTTTTAGACTCTTTATGTTTAAATTTTGCCCAATGAACAATTCTTAACTCATCCGCATCCCATCCTATGCTTGGCACATCAGGTGTTTCACTCAACCAGAACATTCCTTTATCAAGTACATCAAACAGATCCTTTTTATAATAAATAGCCAAAAAACTTTTTGTAGCATATGGAGCTGAGATATAATTGTAATTTATAAGCATATCTTGAAGATCATCTAATTGGTTTTGATATGGCTCCTGTATACCAACTATATCAAAATTGCAATTTACAATTAATTCAACCAGAGGCTTTTTCCTTATCTCCCATGCGTTTCCCGATAAAATATCTGAAGTAACATCACATCGAATATTATATGATGCAACTTTAAATTTTGCGGTTTCCTTTTTATTATCTTCAACATTAGTAATATGTTCAGATGAATTGCATCCAATAAAAAAAAGTATTAAAAATATGCTAAAAAATATTTTGTTTGTCTTCATTTTTTGAGTTTTTGTATTTAAATTGCATCAAACCTTTATATTAGAATACGGTATTCTAATATAAAACATCAATTTCCCCTCTTAGTTGAATTTCATTGATAACATAGAAAACCGCATTTGGATCATAAGATTCAACCAATTCCAATCGCATATATCTAAATATTTTATGTGGGTTGGCATTAGCTTCTACATTATCCTCAACAATTCTAAATTCATTTCGTGTCAAAAAGTATTCCTTTTCCTCTGCAGTTAAATTATTGGGATCAACAGGATTTGGACTCACATATTCACCAATTAATGTCCATTTACCAGGAAATTTAGTATATCTTTCATTATTCGCATCATCAGTTCCCCAAATTCGGAAACGCTTGACACTTGCATTTCCATACTGATAAGTATTTGCTGTCCGAGGAAATATTTTGAATTTTGTAAGCTTTAAATCATGGTTCAAATCAAACGTTAAGAAGAAAGAATGCACAATTTCACCGGAAGATTTTATAAACTTATAACCATAAAAAGCATTAGTTGTAGTATTCCCATTAAAAAGAGATTGAGGAGACATAGTTGTAGCATTATGTGAATTACCATCATTCTGAATACCTGTGACTGGGTCAACTCCATACTGCTCATAGTTCCTATTTGCACCCTGAGCCATCCAATTAAAAACATCTAATGCTAAAATTTTCTCACGATCAATTAATCTTTCTTTGGGAATTGTAGTTTCTGAATATTCCATAACTGATAGAGTATCAATATCATCATAATTAAGATGGTATTTAGTTTTAACCCGTATGATACCACCGTATTTTGCATTTACTAATGGATAACTTGACTCGGAAACAAAAACTTCTTCAGAAAATCTGCCATTTTCCAGTTCATAACAAAAATAATTACCAATTGAACCAATTTTGTTTTCAAAAAATATTTCATCAAAATTGGATGAAAAAGTAACTAAAGAATTTGTTAGCGTTGAAAGAAAAACTGGTCCGTATATAAAAGCGCCTTCAGTATTTATTAACGATCTATTTCCAAACGCGTCAACATTCTGAGATTCTATAAGCAAATTACCTTGAATCTCATCAGAAGAAACATCGATAACAGTATAATAACACCCTAATTCCATATCATAGTTTTCTTCAGTATAATCCATCCTTACCGAATCTTTGATTCCACTTGTTACATTCCAGCTTATAATACAATGTGATCGATTTACATCTTCTGCTGGGTAAACATTTACTCTTAATCGATGAAATCCCGATTGCATTACCATTGAATCAACTTTAGCTGCATAAATAATTGGACCATCCTTTATGTACTCATTCAGTAAATCATTGGAATTATTGCAATTTGCCATGCAAAAAAGTACAAGTAATACAGTTATACCTTTTATGTAGTATTTCATAACTTAATATTTTTGTTTAATAATACGGATTGTTTTAATATTTCCTTATTACATCTCCATACATTTCAAGCTCATTTAGTGTATAGTATGGGATATTTTGATCATAAGTCTCCAACCATTCTATTCGCATATAACGAAAACTTGTAGTCGGGCGAGCATCAAGATTAACATTATCTTCATCAATCATGAATTCATTGTTTTCTAAAAAGTATTCAATTTCTTCAGGTGTTAGATTATTTCTATCCTCTGGCTCTCTTCCTACGTATTCACCTATTAATGTCCATGTATCAGGAAATTTTGAAGACCATTGTACATTTGAATCATCAGTTCCCCAAATACGAAAACGTTTTGGACTACTTCTGTTATAATGATATGTATAATGAGTTCGCTGAAACAGCTTAATTCTACTTAATCTTACATCTGCATTCAAGTTATAGGTTGAGTATGCAGTATGAATAAGCTCATTAGTTGTTGGATCACCATCAGCAAAATTTTTTATATATTTATACATATAAAATTGTTGCCCTCCTCTATTATTATCAAATATTGTTTCAGGACCATATGAAGCACCATGATAATTTCCATCATTTTGAATATCTGTAGTTTTATTAAGTCCATATTGATCATAATCTCTGCTTCCAGCATATAAGCTGTAATTAAAAGTACTTAACGCTTTAATATTCCTGTAGTCAACTCTTTCTTCCTTATATGGAGTTATGGATAAAATCAAAGTATCCGTTCTATTACCCCATTTGTCAGATATAACAAAACCAAATTGTTGCTGTCTTGAATCATAGGGACGCACATAAGCATAGGTATTAATCGATTCGCTAGAATATATTATCTTACTTGGATCCTCTTCAAGTGATGTTTCATATTTGTCAATGTTGTCTTCATTTAACACATGAATTGCTAATAAATTTCCTGCTGGATTTTGCCACTCAATTTTAACTCCTCCAAAAGCAGGGTTAACAATCATTGACTGAAAAGCAAGCTCTACAGAGGAGACTAAAGGAGCCTTTTTTACATATGTTATATCAGATACGTTTCCACTGTTATCAACACACACAATTTCTACTGTCACATCATTAGTTCCTGTAAAACCTTCAACTAAAATAAATGAGCTGTATCTTGAAACGCTAAATTCCTTTTTCTTTCCTAGTTTATTAATATAAGAAGCTTCTACTTTTGAAATATTTTCATTCCCTTTTGGTAGTGTAAAATGTATTTCCAGTGCTCCTGGTTTTGCAACAACATCATTAACAATGATTTTATCAGGTTTAGTTGAACCTGTTTTTACTTGCTCTACTCCCATGTATGAATCATTACATGAAGCAAACAATAGGGCTCCTGTAAATAAAACAAGGAAATAACTAATATATCTTTTCATTTTTATAATTTTAAAATTGATTAGTTTTTAAGTACATTTACCAACCTGGATTTTGAACTAGATTAGGATTTTGCAACAATGTGCTCGTTTTGATAGGCATCAAATAATCTCTCATTGTAAATCGTGGATTCGCTAATACTTTTACATTGAAGAAGTCTTTTCTATTATTAGCATTCATATTCCATCCTAATGTAGGGTAATTAAGTACATCTTCTGCAATTAACCACCTTCTTATATCATAATAAAAATGTCCTTCAAACGCCAATTCATTTAAGCGTTCCTGACGAATAATGTCTCGTAATCCATCTACACTAGAAGGTTTGTTTTTATATTCTTCAATGGCATACCTTTTCCAACTATTAACGACACCACTCATTCCAGATCTGTCCCTAATTTGATCTAAATAAAAATAAGCATTTTGCCCTTTTGAGTCAGTTTTATTTGGACCCCCGACCTCATTTAAACATTCAGCCAGCAACAAGTAAATATCAGCTAGTCGAATTATTGGAAAAGAATATCTTTCATCTCTTAAACTTATTCTTGTTTCTGTATAAGTAGTCTTTAAATGGCTCATTTTTTTTGCTAAATAACCTGAGGGGCAAAAGTTTCCATATCCACCAGTCCTTTTTATACCACAACCCATTCCAGATAAAAAATTTGGTACAGCTGATTCGGCTAATCTCTGTTCTCTACCTTCCCAAATTCCACCTTGAAAACCAACAGATGCATAAAAACGAATTGAACGATTGAAATGCAAGATAGCGGTTTCTTGTCCCTCTTTAATAAAATATTCTTGATGCTTTGCATCAGATAGTTGAGTTTTGTAACGATCTTTATACCAACCATTATTTATCCAATCAGCATCTTCAATAATTGGTATTCCATTGGAAGAGTAAAAACCCTCAACAAAATTTATAGTAGGTCCATGACGTTGGCCTATTCCAGTTGCACCAGCACCTGCATCATTTATCCATTCATTATCACTGAGCATAGTTGAGAATTTTTGAAGATTTAAAACACTCTCATTAGTGGCCCAAATTATCTCAGGATTCCATGATTCTGTTACAGCCTGCCTTAAGCTAATCATTGCTTTGGTAGTAGGGTTTATATTAGAAGAGTTCACATCTTGAATTGCATTACCTCCACCATCGGTTGATATATGTATTAATGCCCCATCTTCTTCCGCAGCTCGGCTAGCAACGTCGCAAGCCTCCAATGCCCTTTCCCAGCGTGCTTTACTATCTCCTGCAGGGAACAACTCAACTCCTCTTTTGTCTTTAAAACCCGAATAATAGTTATTGTTGTTAAAAATTGGACTGGCTGCTAACACTAAAGCTTTTGCTTTAATGCATAGTGAGATGGTTTTAGTAATTCTTCCATACTCGCTGGCTACATCTAATTGATTTAAAGATGGGAGATTTTCTAAAGCATCATCTAAAGTCTTAGCGATAAAATCCACCACTTTATCAACAGGTTCACGATAGAGATTGACCTCATCTCCTTTAGCAGAAATAGGGATTACTTTGTCTACTATTGGAATTGGTCCGTACAATCGTAAAAGATAAAAGTGCAGGTATGCTTTTATTGATTTCACCTCAGCAATCCATTGCTCTCTAAGCATTTCATCCAAATCTATTGGCCCTCCATCTTCTATTCTAATATTCTCCAAAAAAACATTACAATGTCTGATACCTTGCCACAAATTGCGAGGTGCCCCATTTGAACCGTCCCAAAAGTTCATATAGGGATTAGAAACGATATTACCCTTAAAAAAAGAAATCATTGGTGCGGGAGGTCCAGCAGGCATAGATTGCGATTTGTCTAAATCTGAATACATTATATCTCCTCCTCCAGTAAGCCCCAATGTGGTTAAGGGATCAGCAAAAGTTGGGAGGAATCGATAACATGTAAATAGATATTTTTCAGCATTATACTGGTCTTTAAAAGCATCTTTCAATTCTGGTTTATCATCTGGTAAAATGTCAAGAAAATCGTTGCACCCACAGATTGTGAATAGAAATACAAAAGTGAGAAAGTAGTGTAATATTTTCATTATATTCATTGTTACTGTTAAAAATTTAGTTGAACTCCCAAGTTAAAAACCCTTTGCAGAGGATAAGACAACCCGTTCCCCCCCATTTCAGGATCCCATAACTTGAAATCAGAGATTGTAAACAAGTTGGTTCCACTAGCATAGAATCTGGGGGTAACTCCTTTTAATGTAGGAGCCGTATAGCCCACCTCCACAGACTTCAAACGCAAGAATCTTGCAGTCCGCATCCAATAGTTACTATTTACAAAATTGTTATTGTTTCCATAGGCAGTTGATCCTGTATCAGGTGACAAACGAGGCCATTTTGCATAGAGATCTCTATTGGTCTCAGTCCATACACTTTCTGCAATGAAGTTCAGCATTGCTCTGTTTCCTTTTTTACCCCCTGTAAAAACCTCCACAAATGGTGCCATTGCACTGGCATTAAGGAAGAAAGAGTAACGAGCCTGTCCTTGGAAGAAGGCTGATATATCAAATGACTTATAACCAAATGAACCTCCAAAACCATATTGTATTTCAGGATTTATAGGATAACCCATTGGTACAATATCAAACTCATTAATAACTCCATCACCATTTATATCACGATACTTGATATCTCCAGCTTGATAAAGACCGCTTCCACTGCTAACTTGCTGTAATGGTGAGTTTTTTACTTCATTGTCATCAATAAACAGACGCTCTGCTACATATCCACGAGTTTGTCCGACTTTTTGCCCCACTACAGATCTCCATGGTGCAATACCCGAATAGTCCAACTCATCGTATTTTGTAATTTTTGCCTTCCCATAAGTAAAATTTCCCCTCAGAATGTACCAAATTGAATTGGCAAAAGCTTTACTGTAATCTAATGTCAAATCAACACCTTTACCAACAGCTTCGCCATAATTTGTTCTAATACCTGCTGCTAAACCCATTGTAGAAGGGATGTCAGGACGAAGTTGTACAATATTAGTCCGATTTTCATGATAAAACTCAGCAATAAACGAGAGGTCGTTATCAAAAAGGCCTAATTCAAGAGCTAAATTTGTTTTATAAGAAACCTCCCAGGTTATATTTGGATTGGCATATCGTGAAATATTAATTGTTGGACGACTATGTGTACTGTAAGGATCATTTCCGAAATATCCAGCATTAGGGCCATCCAAATTTACATTTGAAGTAAAAAAGAACCGATCTTTATCTGATACAATAACATCATTACCTACTAAGCCATAAGTTGCTCTAATTTTCAATTGTGGAATTGCATTTTTTAATCCATTCCAAAAGTTCTCATTTGAAATTTGCCAACCTGCTCCAATTGAGGGGAAGAATCCCCAACGATGTGATGGATCAAAGCGCTCAGAACCGTTCAGCCCAAAATTGAATTCAGCAAAATATGTTTGATCAAAACCATAAGTAAAGCGTCCTGCCAGTGAAATATTCCTTGAAGGTAATGAAGAATCTAAATTAACTGGACTTCCATCCATACTCTCTCTGAATGAACCTACTAGAAGTCCACCAATATCATGTAGTTTATTAAACTTTCGATTGTATAAAATCGCACCCTCTGCATATGAACTTGATCTTACAAATTTATCACCTGCAGAGTAATCAATATAATCTGAACCTCCTTCAGGGTTAAGAATAGTTAACTCATAAGGGAATTCAGTGTCGTAGGGATCATATGTCCCTTTAACATATTGATAATAATAGGGTTTGTAACTTCGTTGAATATTAAATCCAGAATAACGTGTGACACTCCCAATAAAACGAGCTCTTAAACCTTCAGTAATTATGCTTAAATTTTGGTGTAACTCTAATTGGGCAAGAAGAGTGTTATTTCTCACATCTTCATAACCTTTCATGATATCTGCATAGGGATTAAGATAGTCAGGTGAACCCACTCCATAATCATTCCCTGAATGGTTACCAAAAAGAATTCGATTCACATATTGAGTAGACCTGTCAGGTGCATAGAAAGCTGGAAAAAGCACTGGATTAGCAAGTAATGTTTTTCCATAAGTATTAGCTCCACCACTTCCAGACTCTCCAATTGGACCAGTATAATCTTCAAAATTTGCACTAACTCTCACTTTAGCCTCTAGCGCTTTCGTTAAATTTAGATTTACATTAGAACGGACTGAATACTTCTTTAAACTTATATTGGTGTTGAATGGATTTTTCTTATCAACCTGCAATATTCCATTGTCTTGGGAAAAAGAACCTGCTAAGTAATATGTTGCAGCATTTCCACCACCAGTAAGATTTATGTTTGCTCTGTGGTTCATTGAATGATTTTTTGTTAACATATCCTTCCAGTCAACTGCGGGATAAATATAAGGATTCCTATTTGGATCTTTGGTCATTTGTATTTTACTCTGCGAATAGGTTAATTCTCCGTGGCGAGTCATGCTAGCGATATTGGAATATTCCATAAAAGAGACAGGATCAGCAATATCCACTTTCGTGGTTGGTGTTGAGAGTGAAGACTCATATCGGACTTGTACTTTTACCTCACCCTTCTCTCCTTCTTTGGTTGTAACCAAAACTACACCATTAGCACCCCTTGCTCCATATAGAGCTGTTGCTGATGCATCTTTTAAAATAGAAAAACTGGAAATATCATCAGGATTAAGCCTTGACAGATCCTTGGATGTCATTTCAATATTATCTATAAGAATTAGTGGCGAAGTCAAACCACTGCCAAAAGAAGTAACACTACGTACAAAAAACTGTGCATCTTCCTCACCTGGGGCTCCGGTTGTTTGATACGATATCAAACCTGCCATTTTACCCGCAAGCGCTGTCGTTAAATTACTCGACGGGACTTTTAAATCTTTTGTATTGACTGTAGTTATAGATGAAACCACACTCTCTTTGCTCTGTTTGCCGAACGCAACAATAACCGCTTCCTCTAACATTTCTGTATGCTCTGAAAGTCTTACGTTAATAATTTTCACCTTCCCAACTTCTATTTTCTGTGTTACAAAACCGATAAATGAAAATATTAATGTATCACCTTCATTTACCAATAAATCGTAGACGCCATCAATATCTGTTGTAGTACCAAGGGTTGTACCTGATATCACAACATTTACTCCCGGTATGGGATCATCATTAAAAGCATCTGTAACCTTTCCAGAAATATTGAAACGGTTTGATTGTTGGGGTGTTAGTTCGGAAAGTATTTTTTCAATTTCTTTAGAGGTGTCTTCTTCATCATCCTGATAAATAACAACTTGATCTTCTAATATTTTGTACACTAGATTTGTATTGGATAGTATACTATTGAGAATCTCTTCGATATTTTTGGAGTCTACAGTCAGGTTCACCTTCTTCTTGAGGATCGTTTTAACATTTCCTGCGAAAATAAATCGAAAATCGCTTTTCTTTTCCAACTCTTCACAAATCTCTTTTATAGAGGTCGATTTTAAATCCAGAGTGAATGATGTTTCCTGTGAATAGCTATCGGCAGCTTGCGAAAAAAGGATGCAGAAAAATAACAGGAACAGTGTTGTTCTCATGATTTTTAGGACATGTTTAAAATTATTGAAAGGTTTTCCTCTTTCAATAGAATATTTATTCATATTTTTGTAATGATTTTAATTATTGGTATACGTGATAATTAGAATTACTTGGTCGGACGATATTCGCACTATCGTCCGGCTTTTTTTTTACCTGCTAATTGTAGGTTTATTTTTAATTTTTTACTTTGATATATAATTTGTTCATAGGCATATTATTTTTTTAATGGTTTATTTTTTATAGATGTATATAAGTTTGTCTTTCTTTTTGTATTTCATGGCGGAGATCAACGTAAGAGCCGTCATCACATTGTCTAGATTATCCGATAGGATGATCTTCCCTGTACATGTAATTCCCTGAAAAGAGACTTCATCGCCATAATTGAACGAAAGGTTATAATATCTTTCTATTTGTTTCAGAGCTTCGGTCACAGGGGTGTCTTCAAATGTTAAATATCCGTCTTTCCAACTAATAAATGGTTGCACATTCACTCTTTTGGTTTGAAAGGTGCCGTTATCAGAGTAAACTGCTTGTTCATCGGGAGATAATCGTAATTCCTGCTTACCATCATCCGACTGTAAACCGATGCTTCCTTCTACCAAAACCACAGATGCAGGCGAACCGGCATATGACGAAGCATTGAATTTGGTTCCGTACACTCTTACGTTAAAGTCGGAAGTATGTACGTAAAATGATCTGTTTTTATCAGGAGCCACTTCTATATACATTTCACCTGTGAGATATACCTCCCGTTTATTTTTTGTAAAAGAAGATGGAAATTCCAGGGTGGTGCCGGAATTTAGCCACACCTGTGTTCCGTCAGCCAGCGTAATTCTCGATTGTTTCCCATAAGGAACGATCAGTTTGTTCATTGTGTGTTGTTCGATAGAAATCTCTTCAGCATCTTGGTATTCACTTCTTATCTGCGCAGTTTTTTCGCTACTTATCTGTATATCAATATTGTGCTGGAAAGAAGCGGTTTCGTTTCCTGTAATAAACATAATATCTTCCTGCTTCAGCTCGTTTCCTACAATATATTCTGAGGAGGTTATCAATTGATTTCTTGATTTATACAGTTTTTCCTGTAAATAGAGTAGTGACAGAACCAGAACAGCAGCACAGGCTGCTGCTGCAAAAGCAAAACGGCGCACATTGTTTTTTATGTAATATCTGCGGAGCGACTTTTCAAGACGTTTTGCTGCTTCCTGCTTTTTCCCAGGTGATTGTTTATAAGATGATAGTTTAATATGACGGAAATGCTTTTCCGCCAATTTAATATCTTTTCGTTTATCGGGGAATTGTAGCAAAAATTCTTCCCAGTATTTATTAAGTTCGTCTGTTGGAAATAATTTCCACTCGATGAATTTTTCATCTTTTAAAAATCGGATAAAGTTATTATCATCTCTATTAAATTGCATATATGCTTTTTAAAAATGTTTTAAACCTTTTTACAGGATAATTCTATATAATAAGACGAACATGGATTATAAACATCATCTCTTTTTCAAAAAAAGTTGGTATTTATTTAATTTTAACAAAAAACGTTGAAAGTTTGGGCTCTTAATATGATTTCGCTATCAATAACAGGATAGATTGTTAATAAAGGTGTTACATAAACTTATTTGCTGGACTTTTGCATTAATAAGCTATGCGTATATAACTGTAATAGTATCATATGTGATATTTGAGCTACTGAATAATTAGAAAAAATAAAGTGATTGGTAATGAACATTCTTTAAGTTTGGTGAGTGATTTGCTGATCAGATTGCGGCAGGAGGCTATGGATATCTGCATAATTTCTGCAATTTCTTCATAACTCTGTTCCTTGATATAACGCAGATAGACGATTTCACGCTGACGGTCTGTCAGCCGGTTCAGTACGTTTTCCACCTTTAGCCGTATTTCTTCTGCATCTTCCTTCATGATCAGTTCATCTTCTATAGTTACTTGTAACTGAAAAGGTAGAATATCTTGCATATTGTCATGTGTGGTGAGCTGAACGGTATTTTCCCAGCTAATCCGCTTTATGTCTATTAGCCTGTTACGTAGTGATCTGAGAAGATAAGACTTCAGATTGTTTATTTCATTTAACGAAGAGTGATGTGTACATAGTTTGTAGAAAACATCGTGAATGGCATCCATAGCAGTATGTTCATCGAAACCCAAATGCAATGCATACGAGTATAGTGTATCAAGGTGTTCATTGTAAGAAGAAGCGATATTTGGAAAATGAATCATTATCTTTCTGCAGTTTCAATTTTTGAACCAGCTCGCAAAGTAGTAAAAAATGTGATAAAAATAAAATATTCTTTGAAAATTAAACATATCAAACTTTGGTGAATAAACGGGACCGTTCGGTTATTTTTCCTACTTTTGCATAGTCTCTTTTTTTGTAAATCTACTTGCAATGCTCTATGGTACCATTCCTGTATAAAGTGGCTCAGGTTTTTTACACGCAATACGGTAACGAACTTTACAAGCATACGTTCGTGTTTCCGAACAGGCGTGCGGGCCTTTTTTTTCAAAAATATCTCGCTTCAATTGCCACTAAACCTCTGTTTTCTCCTACTGTAATAACCATCCAGGAGCTTTTTTCTTCATTATCTTCATATCAACCGGCAGATAAGATAGAGATGCTGGTTGTGCTTTACGATCATTTTCGTAAACTCAGCAGTTCGCCAGAGTCGTTCGATGATTTTCTCTACTGGGGTGAGATGTTGCTGAACGATTTCGATGATGTGGATAAATATATGGCAGATGCCGGGCAGCTTTTTCGTAATGTTTATGATTTCAGGTCGCTTGATGATGATCTTACCCACCTTAACAAGAGTCAGGTTGATGCAATCCGCCGCTTCTGGAAGAATTTTTTGCCTGTGGAGGGTAACGTGACAAAACAGAAATTCCAGGAAACATGGAAGGTGCTGCACGATCTGTACACATCCTTTAGGGGTGAACTGCGGGATAAGGGAGTAGCCTATGAGGGGATGATGTTTAGAGAAGTGGCTGAACAGGCTAAGGCTAAGGCGGAGAGGAAATGGCTGACTGACAGTTATGTCTTTGTAGGGTTGAATGCACTTACAACCTCTGAAATGATTCTGCTTGATTATTTGAGAGATCAGGGTATGGCAGATTTTTACTGGGATTATGAATCACCTTTTGTGCATGACAAGAAAAACCGCGCGTCGCTCCGGGTTAATGAAAATTTGTTGCGGTATCCTTCAAAATATTCGTTTAACGGTTTGGCAGAGAAGAGCGAAAAACCAAAAATTGAATTAGTGGGAATCCCCTCAGGTACCGGTCAGGCAAAGCTTGTGGCCCAAATCCTTTCTAATCTGGTCGATTCGAAAGAGATTCCAGATCCAGATGAAGCTATAAATACTGCAATCGTATTACCAGATGAGAACCTGTTGCTTCCTGTGCTATATTCTATTCCGGAAGAGATAGGTAAGATAAACGTGACCATGGGTTACAACCTGTCCAATGCTTCGGTGGCAAGCCTGGTAGATCACATAACGCTTTTACAGATAAATCTGCGTGTCAGCAACGGAGAAACAGTGTTTTATCACCGTTTTGTGAAGTCAATACTAAATCATCCGTTGGTGATGATGGCGGCACCAATGGAGGCAGAGACATTAAAAAATCACATTATAACTTATAACCGAATTGTGACGAGTGAATCTGAAATTCCTTCACATCCTTTGTTGAAACAGATATTCCAGCCGGTAACACTGTGGAGGGAGATCCCTGGTTATTTGAAAAGCATACTTTCGTATCTGTATAACAGCCTGACGGAGGAGAAAAATAGCGAAGAAAACCCTTCCGGTGACACACGTTCAATAGACCTGGAAAGAGAATTTATCGTTAAATACTACAAGAGCATCACAAGGCTGCAGGACAAGCTGGAAGAGGTGGAGAATATGACAGCAGAAACTTTCTTCAGCCTTCTTAAAAAAATGTCACGCAGCATTAACGTGACTTTCAGTGGTGAACCTTTGTCGGGACTGCAGGTGATGGGTGTGCTGGAAACACGTGCTATCGATTTTGAGAATCTGATTATCCTTTCAATGAATGAAGGTGTTTTTCCATTAAAAAATCCGTCCAACTCATTTATTCCCTACACTCTTCGAAAAGGATTCGGTTTGCCTACCTATGAGCATCAGGATAGTACCTATGCTTACCATTTTTACAGAATGATAAGCCGGGCCAAACGGGTGTATATGCTTTATGACACCCGAACCGAGGAGATGCAGTCAGGTGAGGTAAGCCGCTATTTTTATCAGTTGAAATATTTATACCGGGAGGCGTTCGATATTATGGAACGTGTGGCTACATATGAGGTGTCTGCACCAATGATTATGCCGATTACTGTAACAAAGACAGCCGGAATAATAAAGAAGCTTGATGCTTTCAGAGCAGGTGGGGAATCGTTCTTGTCGGCAACACTGGTAAATAACTATATAGATTGTCCGTTGAAGTTTTATTTTATTGCTGTTGAAGAACTTTCGGAAGAGTCTGAAGTGCAGGAGTCGGTAGAATCAGATGTGTTCGGTTCCATTTTTCACCGTTTGATGGAGGCTGTCTATAACAGGTACAGGGGGTGTACGGTTACTCCAGATGTGCTGACGGAAATAACAAGGAACGATGAATATCTGACTGTTATACTTGAAAAGGCTTTTGCCCGCTACTATTTTATGGATGAAGAGAACCCGCGCCCACTGCAAGGGCAGCATTATCTAATAGGAGAGATATTGCGGAGTTATGTGAAACAGACGCTGGAAACAGACAAACAGTTTACACCTTTTGAGTATATAGGTTCAGAATACCGGTTCAACAGGCCCTATCGTGTGAACAAAGAGTTATCGGTCAATTTTAAAGGCAGTATCGACAGAATCGACAGGAAAGGAGAAAGGTATCGCATAATTGACTACAAGACAGGTACGGGAGAAACTGGCTTTAAAGATATTTTACAACTGTTCGATGCATCTAAAAATAACCGTCCCCATCAGATATTGCAGGTGTTTCTGTATGGGATGTTTTACAATATGGAAAATCCGGATGCAATACTTTCGCTTGCGGTGTATTATCTTCGCTCGGTGTTCAAGGATTTTAATCCAGCTGTTATGTGCGGTAATCACCCCGTTGAGGATATTTCCGTATATCTGCCCGAATTCAGAAATTATTTTAACTCTCTTCTGGAAGAAATATTTGATGCTCAAGTTCCTTTTACTCAAACGAAGAACGAAAAAAACTGTCAGTGGTGCGCCTTTAAGAGGGTGTGCAACAGATGAATATTGTGGCTGGAGGAGCTACTTGTCCTTTAGAACTGATTATGGGTTTTCTGTATATACAGATGCCTGTTCTATATGGCAGTTTTCCTTTTCTTCAATACTTTAAAAATTAGGCCGGCCGCGGTCAGCAGCATTACCGACATCGCTATATAAGCAATTGTATCGGTCACTTTTATGCTTTTAGGATTGAACCGGAATTCCACCGTATGACGACCTTCAGGAATGGGTAATGCACGAAGTGTATAGTTGGCTCGTAACATCTCTGCCGGTTCGCCGTCTATAGTGATGTTCCACCCTTTGGGATAATAAATTTCGGAGAACAGAGCTAACTCGTCTTTTTTAGCATCTACTGCATAAGTTACAAAATCGGAATCGTAATTAGTAAGATAAATGGTTGATGATGAGTCGGCCGGTGCGGGTTTAAATCCTGCCAGGACATGTGAGTATTTTTTATCTGCAACAGCCTCTTTCCTGAGATCGATGACGTTCAGGGCATCTATCTCTTCGTCGGCATTCTCCACAAAACGAATATCGTCAACAAACCATGCATTTCCCATGACATAAGGATTTTCTACCGGAATAGTGCCTCCCCCCTGTGCAGGCATGATGATCCATTTGGCATTAAGCATGTTAAGCACCTTGAATCCGTCAGCATTTGCAGAGTCCATTATACCTTGTGTGTTGATGATGTCATGTTGCAAGGCAGCCATCTCGCCGGTAAGATGTACGTCTATTAGATCCTGGTAGCGGCGCAGTTTTGCTGCATGATATCCTCCTATCACCTTGTGCCAGTAGGGTGTAATGCCATCATTAAAGGTGCTGGTTGCCATATTTAATACCCGGTAATATTTGGTTGTGTCCTGCAGTATGTACTCGTCTGTTGCTGTTTTTGTAAAGAGCTGCTGTTGGTTTGTTTCAGGAACAAAGACACCGTCGTTCAGGTAACGCTTGTTCACGTCCCACATATCTGTGAGGCAAAGCAGTAGAATTCCTGCAGCCATCCATTCTGCCTTTATCTTATTACTTAAAAATAGCCACACCAGTATACTTCCTATGGCGACAATAAAAAAGCTGCGCCACGCATCGGCGGTGAACAGCGAGACTCGCATATCTGTCAGGTTGCTGAACACTGCCTGCATATGTTCAGGAGGAAGAGCCTGCCGTAACGCTTCCGCTTCGGAAACAGGAATAAATGAAGAGAAGAACAACTTGGGTGCAAGGGCAAAAAGTAATGCAATGCCTCCAGTAAGGCCTATACTGGTATAGAGGTATTTCAGATTGTTTTTCACTCTTTCCGGCTTTTGTATCATTTCTTTCAAGGCAATCGCAGCCAGAAGAGGTATGCAGAATTCTGCTACTACAAGGATTGATGAAACAGCACGGAATTTATTGTACATAGGGATGTGATCGATAAAAAAATCGGTCAAGGGCATGAAATTTTTCCCCCATGAAAGCATAATTGAGAAGATTGCTCCCGCCAGAAGTGCCCACTTGACAGGACCTTTCACGATAAAAAGACCCAGGATAAACAGTGTCAGAACAAATGCACCTACATACACCGGGCCCGATGTTCCAGGCTGTTCTCCCCAATATTGCCCTATCTGCCCGTAAAGCTGATAGTATTCTGGACGTGCTTTGCTCATCGCTTTATTGTTTTCAGACAACGGAATGGATGCCCCTCCTTTGGTGTTGGGGACAAGAAGTGTCCATGTTTCGCCAATACCGTAGCTCCATGCAGTTATATAGTCGCGCTCTAGCCCGTTGCCGGTTTTGTTCTCTATCCCGTGATGTGTGGTCAGTTCAGACTTTCCGCGCATGGTCTCCTTGGAGTATTCATAGGTGTGGTAAAGGTTGCTCGTGTTGGCAGCCAGGCCGATAATACCGGCAAAAATCAAAACCGATGTCGATTTAAAAAAATCAGGCAGTTGCTTCTTCTGCACTGCTTCTACCATGAACGCTAACACTGTAAAAAGCATCACGAACAGAAAGTAGTAGGTCATCTGCAGATGGTTCGATGATATCTGAAACGCGACGAAGATCATGAAAAGCAGTCCCCCCAACAGGTATTTTTTTCTATAGGCATATATTATACCGGCCATTGTGGGCGGGATATAGGCCAGAGTGATGAATTTCCATATATGTCCAACCGCAATAAGGATGAAGAAATAAGATGAAAAAGCCCAAATTACAGCACCAAAGGCGCTAACAAGTGGTGATGCCCTGAAAGCTCGCATCAGAATATAAAATCCTAACAGCATGATGAATACCAGATAGACATAGTTTGGCAGGAAAAGAGAATATGCCTTCCTGGATGCATCCAGCGGTTTGGAAGAATCATAGGTCGGACTCATCTGGTAGGATGGCATACCACTGAACATTGAGATGTTCCACCGGGAACGTTCACCGTTATGTTGCTCCATGTAGTTGCGTTGCTCACGACCCTGTCCTATTGCTGCCAGTGAATCGTGCTGAGCGATTACACGCCCATCCATTACCGCAGGAGCGAAATAGATGAATGAGATAAGGGTGAATACCACAATCGCAATCAGATCGGGGAGAAGTTTTTTGAAATTGGCGGATTTGTCCATTGTTTGTCCTTTGTTGTTTAACATTAAAGTCACAAATTTACATTTAATTCTCCTAATAACCCACGAAAGTTGCACTTCCAAATTGAACTTAGCGAGCTTAGTACCCAATTTACTCTTTGATTCCCAGGATAACGGTGTTATTCTGCAGCAATATGCCGTTTTATAAAAATGTAACGCGTGGCGGTGTCTTGTAGGTGCCTTCTTTTTGTTGTTTCCTCTCGCCTGATTCCTTCCTGTAATTCCTTCCGGGACGCGCCATTCAAGATGCAACTGGAAATCGTTGAACAAACTCTTGGTCTGGATGTCTCCCGTCCCTTTTTTCACAGTGAACACCCCGTCATGTACTGTCCATTCTGCCGGCTTTCCTTTTGGACCCGACCATAGTGAGAGATCTTTTCCATCAAAGAGAATTATAGCGTCGGAAGGAGCCGTAATTGTTCTTTCAGATGACCTGCCGGAGTTACTACCTGAGGTTGAGGTCACATGTACTCTGTCATGGCGGGTTTCATCGGAGCCTGCCCCGGATATTTTGTTTCCTGGGCTGTCAGATGTAAAAGGAATAGTGTTAACGGAATAGATATAAATAAAGACTTCATATAGTTTCAATTAATGCTTCGTTAAAATTTCATTTATAATGCTGACAGTCAACAATTTATGCCAGATCCCCAAAAAGCACCATAATCTATTGATATCCAGCGAAATATAAGAACTATTTTTAAAAAAATACCGAAGTATTGTTCAATTAAAATGAAAAATAATGGTACTCTTTTATGTAAAGAACATATGAATGTAAATAGAATTTGTGATTTATGCGAATCAGTATTTTAAAAATTAGATAAATGAATGCGATGGCAATTTTGCCCATCGTGTGTATAAGTAATCCTTTTGTGATTTATAAAATCATGGAATTATGCAGTCCGAGTTTGGAATTCAAATAATCAATAAGACAAATATTATTTAAAAATATGTAAATATAACGTTAAAATTGAATATCTTTATTGAAATTATAATATAAGTTGCTTCATTTGTCAGACAAATCAGATTAATAATACCTGTTATGCATTTTATCTGAAAACAACGCTCATTTTTAAGTGAAGACAATATATTTGAAAATAATCTTATAATGGAAAGACTTAGGATACAAAACAATTCAACCACGCTGGTGGACCAGGTCGAAGACAAGCTTTTGAACTATTTCAAGGAGAAGGATCTGCAAAAGGGAGATGCCATTCCCAATGAAATGGAGTTAACTGCCTCGCTGGGTGTATCGAGGAGTGTGGTCCGTGAGGCGTTAAGCAGGTTGAAGATGATGGGAATAGTTGAGACACGCACACGACGGGGCATGCTGCTTTCTGAACCTTCTATATTTGGCGGAATGAAACGTGCGGTGGATCCGAGAATTTTAAGTGAGGACACCCTCTTTGATATACTTGGATTTAGAATTGTTCTGGAAATAGGCATATGCAGCGAGATATTCCGGAAAATTACACCTGATGATATTGCAGATCTGGAAGAGATTGTGAATGTAGGAATCATGTATGAAAACAACGAATATGCTCCTTTTAGTGAATTTGCTTTTCACACAAAGCTTTATAAAATAACTGGCAATAAAACCATTTCTGAGTTTCAGAATATCATTCACCCGGTGATGACATTCGTGAAAGACAAGTTTCAGGAGTTTCTGGCTCCCATTAATATCCGGTTGAAAGAAGAAGAGCGTATTGTAACCCATATGGATCTGCTGCGGTATTTGAAAGAAGGAGACGAAGACGGGTATAGAAGAGCCCTGGAAGAGCATTTTGAAGTTTACAGAATTTTTATCAGTCAAAGAAATCAATATCACGTTGCTCTGCAAAACGGCTGATTTGACTGGTATAGTAAAGCGTTTTATTAAAAGCGTTTATGAGATTTTTCCCGTCTTTGTAATTATTTGCCGAACACAGAAAATATACTAACCAGTTAAATATTTATGAACAATTACAAAAAACTAAAAGGGTTGATCGCCGCAGTTTTCACACCCCTGGATACACATGGTGATATTAATTATTCCGTGATTAGAAAATACGCGCAACATATCAAGGATTCGGGAATATCGGGTGTATTTGTTTGCGGGACTACCGGGGAGTTTACTTCCCTCACCACAGCCGAAAGAAAGTTGATCTTGGAGGAATGGATAAAACGTGGTGAAGGAGACTTTCAAATTATTGCCCATGTGGGCAGCAATAACCAGCGCGAGGCAATGGAGCTGGCACGTCATGCTGCAGTGAAAGGCGCAGATGGAATCGGATGTATCGCCCCTTCTTTTTTCAAGCCTGAAAAAGTGAAGGATCTGATCGATTTCTTTACGCCCATTGCTTCTTCCGCTCCTCAATTGCCATTCTATTACTACAACATGCCCTCCATGACCGGGGTAAACCTTTCGGTTGCACAATTTCTTCACGAAGGGAGAAAAACAATTCCCAACCTGGCCGGAGTGAAGTTTACACACAACAACCTGATGGAAATGGGCGACTGTATTCAGCTGGATAACGGGGCATTTGAGGTGTTGCATGGCTTCGACGAGACACTGATTTGCGGATTGGCTCTCGGTGCTTTAGCCAGTGTAGGGAGTACGTATAACTATATACCCCATATCTATCTGAATATTTTGAAATCCATGGAAAGTAACGATGTGGAAACGGCGCGTGCCTTTCAGATGCAGTCGGTAGAAATGGTGAAAATCATAATTCTATATGGAGGTGGCGTGAGAGGTGGAAAGGCCATCATGAATCTGATGGGAATCGAATGTGGGTCATGCCGTCCCCCTTTTGCCGCATTCGAAAAGGAGGAATACGACGCTCTTCGGGAGAATCTCCGGGGCGTTGGTTTATTGGTAAAATAGAGAAGGGAGTGTGTCCTCTAAACAATACTCCCTTCTGGAAGAATTTAAAACACGTCAACCATTTTAATCTGTATAAAATATGAGGAGAAATTTATTAATTATCGCATCTATCCTTTTGGTTTTATCTTTTCTTTCCCTAGATAAAAAAAAGGAGAAAAATCACCAATATGTATTGTGGGAACAGGGAACGGGTGAATATAATAATTACCGGATACCGGCACTGGTTGTCACCAATGAAGGAACATTGCTCGCCTTTTGTGAGGGACGTGAGGCGGGTGATACCGGAGACATAAACTTGTTGCTGAAACGTTCGGAAGATAACGGGACGACATGGAGCAACGAACAGGTTGCCTGGGACGATGCAGACAACACATGCGGAAATCCTTGTCCCGTAGTCGATGAGAGAACCGGGCGAATCTGGTTGTTTACCAGCTGGAATAACGGAAAAGACAAAGAAAGTGACATCATCAGTAAAACATCCATTTCACCACGGTTGCCTTATGTCTGCTATTCTGATGATGATGGAAAAACATGGTCGGAGCCGGAGAGCTTGGAAATAACATGCCGCAATCCTTCATGGGGGTGGTATGCTACCGGCCCTGGAATTGGCATACAAATAAAAAACGGAAGATATAAAGGTCGGCTTGTTATTCCGGCAAATCACAGTTATGACGATCCGAAAGGAAACCTGGCAGGAGGCCCCTATGGTTATGGAGCACATGTAATCTATTCTGACGATCATGGGAAATCATGGCAGATAAGCGAATCCATTAAACCGGGATGTAATGAAAGCCAGGTGACTGAATTATCGGACGGTACTTTATTGATGAATATGCGTTCCTATAACAACAAACAGGCAAGAGCCATCAGTTATAGCACGGATGGTGGGCAAAATTGGTCGGAGATTGAACACGACTTTCAGCTGGTGGAGCCGTTATGCCAGGCGGCCGTATTGAATTTTGGTGAGGTTGGCGGACAACAGGTGCACCTGTTTCTTAATCCGGCCGTACCTCACGGAAGAGATCATCTGATGCTCAAAGTCAGCCTCGATGACTGTCGGAGCTGGAGCAACGGTAAACTGGTGTACGAAGGGCCGGCTGCATACTCCTGCATTACCAGGTTGGCGGATGGAAGAGTGGGACTTTTTTTTGAGGCCGGGGAAAAAAGTCCGTATGAAAAAATGATCTTTATCTCTTTTGACTGGAATGAGATTTTTCTTCCGGGAACTGTCTTGCAAGGATTGTGATTTCTGATAATTTGTAAACAAACCTGCATGATCCGAAAGAAAATTTCACGTATCTATCTCCTTATATGGATGTGGTTATCCATATCTGTCACTTTCCTAAAAGCGGATAATCTAAATACCCTTCACCAGATCAACTGTTTCTCCATGGAGACATTGGAAGATTCTACCCTGTGGAAGGGGCTGGCAGGTACTTTTTTCGGTAAACAGGAAAACCGGTCTTTTGGCGGAGAAGCCACAATCTTTTATGCATCTGTTTACCATTTTCGACCTTCACTCAACAGATGGACCAAAAAAGGAGATATCCACCACGATGATGGCACTTCTGTTTCTTTGGCAATGGCTACCGCCTCAGCTGTGGGTGGTTCACACGTGCTGCTCTACGGCTGTGATACGGGCCATATTTTAACCAGGTAGAGGAGGCTGTCAGGGAAGGCAATACAGCTAAAAGAGATAGCCTGTGGATACATCATACGGGATTTCATAACAAGATATTGATCTACAGTACCAGCGGTGGTATGGAGGCCGTTGTCTGGGGAGACGTCATACAGGGATTTATTCTCGTCTTTGGGGCACTTGCTGCATTTGTTTTGATGGTAATGGGTATTGATGGAGGCCTGAGAGAATTCTGGCACACCGCCATCGAGTTTCGTCGGGTCTTCTCTTCGGATTATTGGGATTGGGAATGGCATTGGTGTTGGGCACATGGAATATTGCTTCGTTGTGGGACCAGTTCAACACTTTCCTCGGTCTGCTTACCAGTGGATTAGGTGCACTCTTCATTCTCGGAATTTTCTTTCCGCGTGTGGGAGCAAAAGCAGCGCTTACCGGTGTGATAGCAGGTTTGGGTGTATTGCTTGTTGTCAAGGAAAATACTCCACTGTCGTTCCTGCTGTATGGCTTTATCGGAATGGCTGCCAGCATCCTGATAGCCTGGCTGACAAGTTTTGTTTTCCCCAACAAGAAGGAAATCAGTGGGTTCTTCTGGAGAAGTGTAAGCTCAAATTGAAAATTCTTCAGAATCTCTTCCCGATGGAAATTCCAAAACGGGGGTATGCAACTTCATCATAGTCGTTTTTTATAAAATTCCTGCCACCTCCCAAATAGATTTCTCCTACCCAATTGTTCAATGTAACGTATTTCCAGCCAACGGCTAATCCAAGACCCGATCCCAATTTAGACACTTCACTACCGCCAAAATCTGAACCATTCTCCATTACCTGAGAGTACACAGAACCATTTGCCTCTATAAAAAATCCGGCAGCATATTTTTGCATCGATTCTGTATTTCCACCGAAAAACCAGCGGAAGTGTGGTGTAAATGCATAGTCATATGGGTATCGATCAGTGTCTAACCCCACTCCCAATGTAGCTCCCACACTTATATCACTGTTTAAAATCCGTTCATACGAAATTTCAGGATAGGTAGCGAAAATTGTAAATGGAAGGTTAATTTTTACCTCATTCAATGGAATATCACTTGATGTATTGAAATCAGTTGACCTGTATATTCTCTGCGCAAACAGTGACGTAGAGATAAGTAATAAAAAGACGAAAAGTGTAATCTTTTTCATAAATTATATTTATAAAATTTTAAATGATACTACATTATTAAAACGCAAAAAACGCAAAAAAGTTACAAAGGAAGGATTAAAATATAAAAACAATTATCTTTTATACCTTCTGTGCGAAGCCTGAACAGTTTTTTTATTTTATAATACTTTACTACCTGGCAATACCTCTTTTGTTGGTGATACAAGTGCAAGTGCTCCATCAAAATTTTCAGCTGAAAGAATCATTCCCTCTGAAACTATTCCCCTCATTTTACGTGGTTCCAGATTGGCAATAAAACAAACCTGCTTACCCACCAGCTCTTCAGGATTAGGGTAGTAGTTTGCTATTCCGGAGAGAATGGTCCGTTTTTGCAGCCCATCGTCGAGCAGAAAACGAAGTAGCTTATCTGCTTTTGGTACTTTCTCGCATTCCAGCACCGTCCCTACACGTATATCCAACTTTTCGAAAGTGTTGAACTGCACGCTCTCTTTTACAGCTTCCGCCTTGTATTCACTCTCCTCGTTTGCCTTTTTCGTATCGAGCAGTTTCTGTATTTGTTTTTCAATAACCACGTCTTCTATTTTTTCGAATAGGAGCTCTGATTTTCCCAACATATGTTTCTCCGGAAGCAGGTTGAAGTTGCCAAGGTCATCCCATTGCAAGTTGCCTACGTTAAGAAAAGAACGGAGTTTTACCGATGAAAACGGCAAAAATGGTTCAAATACAATTGCCAGATTGGCTGTAATCTGCAATGCTATGTTAAGTATAGTAGCTGTGCGGTTCATATCGGTTTTAGCCGTTTTCCAAGGTTCGGAGTCGGCCAGATACTTGTTCCCGATCCGTGCCAGGTTCATCGCCTCTTTTTGTGCTTCCCGAAAGTGATAGTTATCGAGATTATACTCTACAGCCGCTCTCACTTTCTGCGCCTCTTCAATGGTTTCCCGGTCATATTGGGTAAGCTCCCCGGCAGCAGGAACCTTGTTGTCGAAATACTTCTGGGTGAGTACCAGCGCCCGGTTCACAAAGTTACCCAGCACCGCCACCAGTTCGTTGTTATTGCGCGCCTGGAAGTCTTTCCATGTGAAGTCGTTGTCTTTGGTCTCGGGAGCGTTGGCGGTGAGCACATAGCGAAGCACATCCTGTTTACCGGGAAACTCTTCCAGATATTCGTGCAGCCATACTGCCCAGTTGCGTGATGTGGATATTTTATCACCTTCAAGGTTCAGAAATTCGTTGGCAGGCACATTGTCAGGCAGGTTAAAGGTCCCTTCCGCTTTGAGCATAGACGGAAAAACAATGCAGTGGAAAACAATATTATCTTTACCTATGAAATGTACTAATCTGGTATCTTTATCTTTCCACCACTTTTCCCATTCATCGGGTAACAGCTCTTTTGTGTTTGAGATGTATCCTATGGGTGCATCGAACCAAACATAAAGCACCTTACCTTCAGCTCCTTCCACAGGAACAGGGACACCCCAGTCGAGATCACGGCTAACGGCACGCGGCTGCAGTCCAAGATCGAGCCATGATTTGCACTGTCCATACACATTGCTTTTCCACTCTTTGTGATCTTCAAGGATCCACTGTCGTAGCCATGCCTCATGTTTATTGAGAGGAAGGTACCAGTGTTTTGTTTTACGCATTACCGGGACACTGCCGCTGAGAGTCGATTTCGGGTTGATCAGGTCGTTGGGGCTTAGTGAAGTGCCGCACTGTTCACACTGATCGCCATAGGCATTTTTGTTTCCGCAATGGGGACAGGTGCCAGTGATATAACGGTCTGCCAGAAACTGGCCCGCTTCTTCATCATAATATTGTTCACTCTCCTGTTCCTCGAATTCTCCTTTTTCATAAAGTGTCTGGAAAAAGTCCGATGCTGTCTTTTTGTGAATCTCTGATGTGGTACGCGAGTATATATCGAATGTGATACCGAACTCTTCAAACGATTTTTTAATCAGTTTATGGTAGCGGTCCACTATATCTTGAGGCGTAACTCCCTCCTTCCTGGCTTTTATAGTGATTGGAATACCGTGTTCATCGGATCCTCCTATAAAAAGTGCCTCTTCTCCTTTGAGGCGCAGATAGCGGGAATAGATATCGGCTGGTACATATACCCCAGCCAAGTGGCCGATGTGTACCGGGCCATTAGCATATGGCAGGGCTGATGTAATAAGAGTACGTTTAAACTTTTTTGACATATTCGAGTTTCGGGTTACGGTTTGCATATTACGTGTAAGTTATACCTGCGACTACTTTACGTAATCTATAATTACTAATTTAAAGCTGCAAAGATACTAAAAATAGCTCTTTTATTGCCCGTGGACGCTTCAAAATATTATAAAACAAAGAACAACTATTTATTCAGAGTTATACTGACCCTAAACAAAGTTGTGCGGTATGGTTTGTTTTCCTGATCAGAGCATATCTGTTTCGTCAACTGATATGTTAATGGTGCCAATATACACTTTCCTATCTTTGTCTTGAACCAGTGCGATCAGAACATGACTGTATTGTTAATGGTGTTTAAGACTCTAATTATTATTTTACTTATCCTAACTTTATTATCTTTGCCTTATCATAGGTTTTATATACCTCAAACCCACCGGCTTCAACAGAAGCCTTGTTTTTGGTAGAATCATAAAGTATTTTTAAATGCGCAATGCGAATTTTAAACTGCAATTATCATGGATAGACGAAATTTCTTGAAAAAATCTGCTGTTACAGCAACCGGTTTAAGTTTAACTCCGTTGATGGGGAAATCATTTTCTTCAATATATGGGAAGACAACTCCCGGGAATAAAATCAAAATAGGCCTGATAGGCTGCCGCAATCAGGGTTGGAGCAACCTGAAAGCGTTCCTGCAATACCCGGAAACTGAATGTATCTCTATATGTGATGTGGATGATCAGTGGCTCTATAAGCGTGCGGCTGACTTGGAGAAGCTAACCGGTAAAAAACCACCACAACTGGTTAAGGACTGGCGCCGGGTAATAGATAACAAAGATGTGGATATGGTAATTATCGGCACCCCCGACCACTGGCATTGCCTGCAGCTGATTGCAGCCTGTGAAGCAGGTAAAGATGTATACGTAGAAAAGCCTCTTGCCAACACCATTGAAGAGTGTGGGCTGATGGTTAAGGCTGCCAGAAAATATAACCGGATTGTGCAGGTAGGGCAATGGCAGCGGAGCGATCCTCACTGGGATGAAGCTGCAGCTTATGTGCAAAGTGGACAACTGGGACGTGTGCGAACCGTTAAAGTGTGGGCTTATCAGACCAGCAAATGGACACTGCCGGTAGTGCCCGATTCGCAACCCCCTGCCGGTGTAGATTACGACATGTGGTTGGGTCCTGCACCAAAGCGCGATTTTAATCAGAACAGATTTCATTATAACTTTCGCTTCTTCTGGGATTATGCCGGCGGATTGATGGCAGACTGGGGGGTGCACTTGCTCGATTACGCGATGAAGGGAATGAATGTTGGATTGCCTTCATATGTTTATGGAGCCGGCGGAAAGTATGGATACCCCGATGATGCCATGGAGACACCCGACACTCTGATGGTGACCTATAAGTATCCGGGTTTCAATATTATTTGGGATCATGCTTGTGGAATAGGAACAGGGTTGTTCGGGCTGCGTGAGGGTGTTGCTTTCCTTGGTGAAAATGGTACGCTAATTCTTACACGCAACGGCTGGGAAGTGGTGCCTGAACAGGCTGTCAACAGTCGTAATTACCCCTATTGCTATCCTTGTGACGACGAAAAGAGACCCAACACGCTACGCATGGAGGCTGTGGAAAAAAGAAAAGGGCAGGGCAAAGGTTTGTATCTGCATGCTGGTAATATGCTTGACAGTATTCGTTCGCGCAAACTGCCCAATGCCGATGTAGCTATTGGTGCAGAAGTTGCCATTCTTAGCCATATGGCAAATATCTCCTGCCGAGTTGGTAGTGCTTTGGATTGGGATATTAAGGCAGGAAAGTTCATAGGGTGTGATGAGGCGAACAGTTTAATTAAAGCCAATTACAGAACTCCCTGGAAATTGCCGAAAATTTAAAAAAATATTCCGGTAAAAAAGTTTTGAAACACCATGTAATCCATTACTTTGCAACAAAGTATACCTGCCCAAAACTCAGTAGCACTTTTTGCTGATTGTCAGATGTTTAAAAAATAATTACCGAAGTATTGTTAAAATATTCTATTTTGTAAAAGTTACATTTAAAGCAGAAAGCAGATTGTTATAAAGGAAACGTATTATGCCAAAGAGGAGAAAAAACAGAAGAGTAATGAAACCGCCATTGATGGATGGATATAAGCCGTTCGGAGTACCCAGGAGGGAGTTGGATACTGTGGTACTCCAATATGAGGAGCTGGAAGCAATCAGGTTGGCCGACTACGAACGTCTTTACCAGGAGGAGGCAGCAGAAAAGATGGGTGTCTCCAGGCCCACATTCACACGCCTGCTTGATGGTGCGAGAAGAAAACTGGCAAAAGCTCTAATTGAAGGAAGAGCGATTATTTTTAGAGGCGGGGCATATGTAACGGATGATTATTGGTATAAATGCCATAGTTGCAATGAGACGATGGTTACCATGAAAAAAGCTGATCACTGCAGAAGCTGTGAGTCGGAAGATATTGTTCAATTGAGCAGGGAGAAGGAATAGCAGCAGGCGAGCGGAGGGTTTACGAAATAATGGCTATTTCCATCTTTCATATGTAAATTGTTCGATATATAAATATCTATTAATTAATGATTTAATTCATTTTAAAAATTATATTTCTTCGTTTTGACAAAACAAAAGACAGCACTCATCTTTTGGACAAATGCACCGGTTATCGGAAAGACAAACAGGCAAGAAATATTTAAATATTTTATGAAAACCAGTATCAATAGCTCATCAATATTTGTTATGGAACAAAAAAGGTGATAATGACGTTATTATATTAATTATTTTATGGAGTTATCTCCATTCAATATTTTCTATAAATATTAATGCACCTTTAATAAGATTCAGATATGAGTAAAAAGAAAATTGCCGTATTGGTAGGCAGCCTTCGTAAAGAATCGGCCAATAGAAAATTGGCAAATGAAGTGATAAGATTAGCTCCAGATTCACTTGATCTGGAGATTGTTGAGATAGGGCAACTTGCACATTATAATGAAGACCTCGATTTAAATCCACCTTTAGAGTGGATTGAGTTTAGAAAGAAAATCGGCGAAGCCGATGGTTTCCTATTCTTTACCCCCGAATATAACAGATCTATCTCAGGGGTAATGAAAAATGCGCTTGATGTGGCATCCAGACCCTATGGGCAAAATAAATGGGGCGGCAAACCGGGCGCAATAGTAAGCAGCTCAATGAGCGCCTTAGGTGGTGAATCAGCTAATCATGCACTACGTCAGCCGATGGTTTTCCTTAACGTATATATGATGCAGCAACCGGAAGCATATATAGGGAACTCGCTGCAGCTGTTCGATGAAAACAACAGCCTGAAAAATGATGACACCCGTAAGTTTCTTCAAAGTTGGGTAAATGCTTTTGCTGAATGGGTTTATAGGTTCTGACCAGATCAGATAAATTCCAAATATTAAACAAATATTGAGTACCTTTTGAAATGTCTCTTTCATTGCAAGCGGAGCATAATGCTTGTAGTTATTAAGGACTCTCGGAGCAAATTCAGTATTCGAGATTTGAGTATTTGTGTTTGTCTACCATAAAAGTACGGATAAAAGAGGGTAAAATCAAAATTGTATCTGGTTTGCCCTCTTTATATTTTGCAGTTTTTTACGAAAATTACTAAAATGGAAAATAGATTTCCGTTTATTGATTATTTCCCATTTACTGTGAACGGATTACCTGAAACGTGTAAAAAACATCTTTATCAGATCAGCACAATCTTCAGCCATAATGCCGGAGTTGACTGTAGTTTTTGGATGCAGTAGATAGGGTGAGATGCGCGAATACCCTCTTTTTTCATCCGGTGCTCCGTAAACTATCCGTGATATTTGTGCCCACCGAAGGGCACCAGCGCACATGGGACAAGGTTCCACTGTTACATACAATGTGCAGTCAGTGAGGTATTTTCCTCCAAGTACATTGGCGGCAGCTGTTATTGCCTGCATTTCGGCGTGTGCAGTTACATCATTCAACATCTCCGTGAGATTGTGTGCGCGAGCTATAATGCGCTGATTAATAACTATAACGGCTCCAATGGGAACTTCTTCCTTCTCAAGTGCTTTATGAGCTTCCTGAAGTGCCTGCCTCATAAAATATTCGTCGTCTAACACGTTTTTGCCTCCAGTATTATTATGTTTGATAATCTGATTCTGTGTCCATGATATGTTATAGCAACCGATGAATCAATATTTGCATGTTAAATGAACAGATTATTAAAAAATTATTATCGCCTCATCTCATTTTCTTCGAAAAGAGTAGGATAATCCTGATCCATATTTCTCAGTACATGATTGAGAACGGTCTCGCGAAACCAACGGGATCGGTTGGTGATCTTATATTTTTTCAGATAGAAATGGATAAGATCATACTCTTCGTCGTTGAGCATAAACTCAGCCTTTTTAGTGCGTGTTTTCGTTCTGCCTTGAATCTTGTAACTCTTTATTCCCATTAATCAACTATTGAAATTCCTAATACAAATACACACGGGTTTAATAACAGGTTGCATTCTCTTTCCCGTTGCTGTTACAAAAAAACAAAATATTTTCACTAAAAAGAAGGATTTATGGTGTAAATTTGTATTTTTACGATGTATACACGCTTTTTGGGTACAATAAAGATGGCTGAACACAATGAACTGGGATGGAAAGGTGAAGATGCGGCGGTGAATTATTTAAAGTCGAAAGGACACCGTATTGTTAAAAGAAACTGGAAATGCCATGGTTATGAAGTCGACATTATTTCGGAAGAGGGTGAATATATCGTTTTTGTAGAGGTTAAAACCCGTACATCTACAGAGTGGGGAAATCCTGAGGATTCCATTGGGAAGCATCGAATGCGGCGTATGATTCAAGCGGCTGGCATTTATCTGAAAATGAATTGTATAGATAAGCCTGCCCGGTTCGATATTGTGGCTGTAGTGTGGAATAAGCAACAATTTGAGCTGGAGCATATTGAAGATGCTTTTTTGCCCTTTCTGTAAACATATTGCAGCTTGATTGTAGCGATTGCATTATTACTACTTGCTGCATGAAGCTTAGGGTTTGCATTTCTATGGTGGAATGGGTTTAATTTATGAATTCTTCAAGACAATGAATATAGAAGAGCTTTTCGATTTTTGCCTTGCTGTTCATGGTTCAGAAGCAACAACACCGTTTGACGATGTAACCATTGTGATGAAGGTTATGGGCAAGATGTTTGCGCTGATTCCCACTGATACCGGCAGATTCAGCATTACCCTGAAATGCGATCCTGAGCTGGCGATAAAGTTAAGAGATGAATATGAGTGTGTTGAAGGTGCCTATCATATGAACAAAACCTATTGGAACACCATATACCTCGATGGCGATATGCCCGACATGGAACTCAAAAAATGGATATATCATTCCGTTGATGAGGTAATTAAAAAATTACCCAAAAAACATCAAAACCTATATTATGGATCAGTTAAGTAAAGAGCGTCTAACAATAAGGGTCGATGAGGTTGATTCAACAAACCTCATGCTAAAAAAAATTGCCAGGGAAGAACATCCTGAAGAGGGGTCGGTTGTGATTGCCGGATATCAGACCGGGGGGCGTGGACAAATGGGTACATCATGGTTTTCCTCGAAAGGAGAAAACTTGTTGTTCAGCCTCCTGATATATCCAAAAAACGTGGAGGCTAACGGACAGTTTATTATTTCGCGTATAGCTTCACTGGCTGTCAAAAATACGCTGGACCAGTTTGTAAGCGACATCCGAATAAAATGGCCCAATGATATTTATTGGAAAGACAAAAAGATAGGCGGTATGCTCATAGAAAACGATATACAGGGAAAGCAAATTGAGAACTCGGTTATTGGTATTGGTATAAACATAAATCAGCAGATTTTTCCGCCCGATTTGCCTAATCCGGTTTCCCTGAAGCAAATTACAGGATCGGAACAGGACATGGAATACATATTTAACATATTTATGAGGGAATTTTTTATGCTCTATCGTGAATTTGAGCATGGAGGTACCAATTCTATTGAGGATGAGTATATGCTCGATCTCTACCGTATAAACGATTATTATTGGTTTGAAGACAAAAACGGTAAATTTAAAGCCATAATTGAGAATGTGCTGCCAACGGGACATTTAGTACTGAAAACGTTGGAAAATGAAGTTAGGAGGAGATACTCATTTAAAGAAGTGGCTTTTATTGATGAATGATTGTACATGAGATACTTCATGAATAAAACAGAGTTAAGTACAAATAGAGGTCTTATATTTTGGATTTTTTTATTTCGGACTCAAATAATTAAACATGATATATGCAATTTAAACGAATTTTACTCAAGCTCAGCGGTGAATCGCTTATGGGCGGCAAACAGTACGGGATAGATGAAATACGCCTTGAAGAATATGCGGAACAAATAAAAGAAGTTTCACATATGGGTGTACAAATAGCTGTTGTGATTGGTGGAGGCAATATTTTCAGGGGGGTGAGCGGTGTTACCAAAGGGTTTGACCGTGTGAAAGGTGATCAGATGGGAATGCTTGCCACAGTAATCAACAGCCTGGCACTTAGCTCGGCACTTGTTTCTGTGGGACAAAAAAACCGTGTTTTTACAGCTGTACGAATGGAACCGGTAGGAGAATTCTATTCCAAGTGGAAGGCTATTGAAGCTATGGAAAAAGGAGAGATAGCAATAATTGCCGGAGGTACCGGAAATCCTTTTTTTACGACAGATACAGCATCTGCGTTACGAGCAATTGAGATAGAGGCTGATGCAATGCTTAAAGGTACCCGTGTAGATGGCGTTTATACGGCGGATCCCGAAAAAGACCCCACAGCCACTAAGTTCCGGAGTATTTCGTTCGATGAGGTTTACGACAGAGGATTGAAAGTGATGGATCTGACAGCTACAACCATGTGCAAGGAGAACAACTTGCCTGTAGTGGTTTTTGATATGGACACTTTCGGTAACCTTAAAAAGCTTATAGATGGCAATAATATAGGAACAGTGGTACATTTGTAGAGAAATTAAAATTTTTTCACTATTTTTGTTCACACTATTTACTTAAGTCAAATGAATAGAGGCCATGATTGCATGGACTTTGTCATGACGAGCAACTTTTGCATTAAATGATATACAGAGGACGAATTCATTTGGGCTATGCCATAGCAAGCAATAGTCTAGTGTCAGTTAAACTATTTTGATAAGACTTGAAAACAACAAAAATAATAGATAGTTATGGAAACAATGAAAATTAAAAAAGAGACAGAAGAAAAAATGCAAATGACCCTTGAATTCCTGGATGAGACATTTTCACGTATCAGGGCCGGTCGTGCCAACGCTCGTATTCTGGACGGAATTCGTGTGTTATATTATGGAAGCCTTGTTCCTCTGTCGAATGTGGCAACGGTAACCACGCCCGATGCCAAGACCATTATGGTGCAACCGTGGGAAAAACCTATGTTGAAAGTAGTGGAAAAGGCCATTCAGGACTCCGATGTAGGTATCACACCCGAAAACAACGGAGAAGTTATACGATTGGGTATACCACCCCTTACGGAAGAACGCAGAAAACAACTTGTGAAACAGACCAAGCAGGAAGCCGAAGATGCTAAGATAAGTATACGAAATGCCAGAAGAGAGGGTATTGATGAAGTGAAAAAAGCGGTTAAAGACGGTCTCCCGGAAGATATGGGAAAAGATGGTGAAAATGAGCTTCAGAAACTCCACGATAAATATATCAAAAAAGTGGATGATATGTTTGCCGAAAAGGAGAAAGAAATACTTACCGTTTAATGACGAAGGGCGGAGAGGAGTATAACCAGAAGAGGGTGAAAGGGCTTGTAATTAAAAATACCGGTAACACCTATCTGGTACGCGATAAAAGCGGCAATGATTTTCTGTGTAAAGCAAAAGGGAACCTCAGGCTTAAGGGAATCCGCAGTACAAGTCCCGTTGTAGTGGGTGATATTGTTTTCATGGATGTAAATCTTGATGGCACGGCTTTTATTACCGATATAGAAGATCGTAAAAACTATATTGTCCGCAAGTCTTCCAAGCTTTCCAAACATGCACATATACTCGCCGCAAATATCGATCAGGCGTTGCTCTGTATCACAATACACTCACCCGAGACTACAACTGTGTTTATTGACCGGTTCCTTGTTACTGCCGAAGCATATTCGGTCCCAGTCTGTCTCGTTTTTAACAAAACAGACCTGTATGATGAGGAAGATACCGGTTATATGAACAGCATGGTTCATCTCTATTCTCTTATCGGTTATCGCTGTATAAAAGCCTCCATGGTAACCCGACAAGGGGTTGACGAACTCAAAGAGATTACCAGGGATAAGATTGTCCTGCTGGCCGGTCATTCAGGTGTTGGAAAATCAAGCATCATCAATGAAATGCAGGGTGAATCGGTACAGAAAGTGGGTAAAATTTCAGAATATCATAGCAAAGGGATGCATACCACCACTTTCTCCGAAATGGTAGAACTGGATAATGGCGGATATATAATAGATACACCCGGTATCAAGGGATTCGGAACTATAGATATGGTCACGGCAGAAGTATCGCACTATTTTCCTGAGATATTCAAAATATCTCAGAAATGCAAATATTATAACTGCCTGCACATTAATGAACCCGATTGTGCTGTTCTTAAAGCAGTGGAAGAGCATTATATCAGTGAAAGCCGATATCATTCCTACCTGAATATTTTAGAAGATATTAGTGACGGTAAATACCGGATATAACCATGCAGTTGAACAATACATTGCTTATGATCATTGAGCTACTTTATCTCCTTACGGTGATAAGTATTGTGGTGGTGGTTATTTCGGAGAACAGGAATCCCATTAAAACTGTGGCATGGATCCTTGCTGTTGTCTTTTTGCCTTTCATAGGAATCATATGGTATGCTGTTTTCGGGCAGGATACAACAAAAAAATATGTAATCTCAAGGCGGATGTACAGTAAACTAAAAAAGCGTCCTTTGGATGAGATGGATACGCCGGTGGAGATTTTTTTCCCTGAAAAACATGCCAACATAGTTAAATTGCTGCAAAATTTGGATTATACCCCTTTGCTGGGGGGAAATAATGTGAAGTTATTCACCTCAGGAAAAGACAAGTTCGATCATTTGCTCGCTGATATTGAAAAGGCAAGACAACATATTCACATAGAATATTATGTTTTGAATGATGATGAGATAGGCATGAAGGTGCAGGAGGCACTTATTCGTAAAGCTAGGGAGGGACTGGAAATACGTATCATTTATGATAGTTTCGGGTCAAGGAAAGCTAAGAAGAAATTCCTGGAAGAATTCCGTAGAGCCGGCATAGAAACCGAGCCTTTTTTAAAACTTACATGGTCTGCAATCACTTCAAGATTGAACTACAGGACTCACCGCAAAATAGTGGTTATAGACGGACAGATAGGATATGTTGGCGGAATGAATATTGCTGACCGATACATAAAGGGATTCGATTGGGGTTGCTGGCGAGATACGCATGCTCGGATTGAGGGTAAAGGAGTTCAGGGATTGCAGTCGGTTTTCCTTATCGACTGGTATTTTGTTTCTCAAACCCTGATTACATCGCGCAATTATTTTCCTATGCTGGGAAACTTTGGGGAGTGTCCCATGCAGATCGTTAACAGCGGCCCATTGAGTGAAGAGAACGAGATATCTCACGGCATAATGCAGGCAATCTACGATGCCCAAAAATCTATCTTCATTCAGACTCCATATTTTCTTCCTCCCGATGCAATGATAGATGCTCTGAAGGCTGCTGCTATTCGCGGAGTGGATGTAAGGCTCATGATATCTAAACGATCTGATGTGCCGTTAGTACAGATGGCATCACGTTCATATATAAAGGATATGTTGAAAGCAGGTGTGAAAGTATATAAATATCATAAGGGATTTCTTCATTCTAAAATGATGATGTTCGATGATTCGCTGACTCTAATAGGATCTGCCAATTTTGATTCACGAAGTTTTGAACAGAATTTCGAGGTTGAGGCATTTATTTATGATGAAAAACTTGGGGAGCAGGCCAATGATATTTTTGTTGAAGATCAACGCTTTTCTGATTTGGTGTTGATGAGAGAATGGGTTAAGAGGCCCGTTATGCAACGTTTTTTTGAATCTTTGTTGCGACTTTTTGCTCCATTATTATGAGGTGGCGATAATCAGAAAGTAAATGAGTATGAATAGAATTTTTATTATAGGGTATATGGGTTCGGGGAAGACCACCGTGGGGAAACGGCTGGCCAGGTCTTTATCACTATCATTTATCGATCTGGATGCATTTATAGAGAACAAATACCGGAAGTCTGTATCTGATATTTTTGCGGAAAAAGGGGAGGAGCAATTTCGAAAAATAGAGAACCGGGCACTTCTAGAAGTGGCCAATATTGAAGATGTGGTAATTTCTACAGGCGGAGGTACACCATGTTTTTTCGATAATATGGATGTTATGAACAAAGCCGGCACCACCGTCTATATTCAGGCCGATCCGGAAGAACTTGCTGCCCGTCTGCTGGCATCGAAAACTGTACGCCCGCTTATTGCAGGTAAGCCAAGAGAGGAGATTATTCCGTTTATAACGGAACATTTGGCTCAAAGAGAGTGTTATTACAAAAGAGCGCAAATTGTTTATCATACTGACCGAATGATTACCAAAGAGGATATTAATTTAACGGTTCGCGGAGTTGAGGAGCAATTAAAATACAAAAAAAAAGAATGATCAACGATTCTCAAAAAAGCACTTCGTTTTTTGTGCGTGAGTTATTACTCAAAGCAGAGAAACAAAAGGTTTCAACTGTTATTGGAATACCCAAAGAAAATCAGGAGGTGGAAAGACGTCTGGCTCTTACCCCTGAAGCTGTTTCTCTGTTGGTGTCATCTGGCTACAGGGTATTGTTTGAAGCAGGGGCGGGGTATATGATAAACTACTCCGACAGCTATTATGCTGAGTCGGGTGCTGAGATTGTAGAGACAGCAAAAGAGGTTTTTCAAGCCGATCTTATCCTTAAAATCTTGCCTCCAACATTGGAAGAAGTTCAGATGATGCGATTAAGAAGTACAGTCTTTTCGTTTCTCTACCTTCACAGGCTTTCTACACCACTGCTTGAATTGATGTCGGAGAAAAAGATTAATGCGCTCGCTTACGAACTTATTTATGATGAAACCGGCGTGTCACCCTTTGTTACTTCTATCTCCGAAATTGAAGGAGCTTCCTCCATTACGCTGGCTGCCGAGCTGTTAAGCAATGCCCATGGTGGTAAGGGAATCCTTCTTGGCGGCATCCCCGGCATATCACCCACTGAAGTGGTAATCATTGGTGCCGGTGTGGCCGGCGCCATGGCTGCCAGGGCAGCCATGGCGCTGGGAGCATCGGTTAAAGTGTTCGATGACGATATATCGAAGCTGCGGAATATTCGTCACGAATTGGGTAGTCCGGTCTTCACCTCTATATTGCAACCCAACGTGCTGAGAAATGTTTTTCGCTCTGCCGATGTAGTTATTGGCGCAATGCAGTATATCAACAAATCACACTTTTACCGTATCTCCGGCGACCTCATAAGGGAAATGAAGAGAGGGGCCATCATAATCGACCTGCGTATGGCGCAGGGAGGATGTTTCGAAACCACAATGGAGGCCTGTTTGCCTGGCCATCCGTCAATCTTTGAAAAATTTGGGGTGTTGCACTTCTGTGAGATGAGCCTTAGCTCGCGTGTGGCACGTACTTCTTCCATCGCTTTGAGCAATATTTTTGTAACGCTGTTCTCTTCTATGGCCGATTGCGGAGGGGTGGACCATTTTGCCCGGTTCGACCGGGGTTTTGCTTCTGGCTTTTACATGTATGCTGGGAAAATGGTCAATTCCTACGTGGCCAATCATTTCAATTTCCCGGTGTCGGACATCGGCCTCTTTCTGCACGGGTATTGATATTCATTTTTAATTCACCGTTGTATATCTCTATCAATTGTATTATTTTCAATAATGCACAATATAAATATCCGATACGGGGGGTTAATCGTATCATTGAGCAGGGAGATTGGATGGTTAGTTTTTGTTAACATTTAATGATGCAGCAATTCTCCATATTATGCGTCTGTAGTAATGGTTAATTCTCATTGTAAGTCGCACAAAAATCAATAGATAATCTTTTGAAAGTTACGATGAACGGTATAAACTTATCAGTTGATTATCAGTGTGTCTGTAGGTAATAGAAGCATAAAATATGAAAAAGGAAATACATAAATCGCTGTTTTTAAGCATCCTGATATTCATATCCGGTTGCAATAGCGATATTTTTGTGGAAGATTTTCTTCCCGGAGAACAGATGGATGTTGTACTTTCGGAAACGGACAACAGAAAGGAAATCAATTTTAAGTCAGACAACTGGAGGCTGATTGATATTGTTTCTTTTATGGACGCCCCATTTACTACCCGTGCATATACCCTCGATGGTGAACCCGTCTCTTTTCCTTTCGGTGAAAAAGAACCGGCTACTGTTTATTGCTTAAGCGACTTTATAGATTTCCGTGTAGAGAAAAGAGGTGGCAACAAACTGCAGCTTACACTCAATGAAAATCTCATGAATGAGGATGTAACCATGCTGATAAAAGTTGGCAATGATTACAAAGAGCAACAGATCAAGCTTCTGCTGGCTCCCACAAGCAAATATCAAATAGACAGTGTGGTTTACGATTGGGAAAAATTTGAAATAAATGAGGGCGCTCTTAACGAAATGGAATCTTTAGTTGTCGATAACAAAAACTCTTCCTCTCCCGTTACCCTCACATGCTATCCTTTTAAAAAATCGACGCGGAAGATTCTCTTTTATAACCCCGCCGGATATTGGGACGAACAAAAATTCCGACGGTTACTCGGCGCTACGCTCCCTGAAATTGCCATCCCTGATCTGGTTGATTCAAAACCCGTATTACATAACACCAAAGCGTCTTTTGGAATTATGGAACAGGAGCTTGAAGCACCATTGGACAAGAAGTTGTCGGTAGAGGTAACCGTTGATGCCTACGACAAAAGAAAAATACTGATCTTTAATGAAGTAGAGAGATATTCCGTGCCCTACAAGGTGTATATATCCAATCCTAAAACAGGCAAAAAACGTTTTTTTACGGGAGAACTCACCAGTAGTCGTCCTACGGATTATTTTATCCTAAAAACAAAAGTTGAATGAAAATAAGAATAAATAAGGGAGCGCTAAAATCCTTCCTATGCACCATATTGTTGCTATTCACTGCCGTAGGCTCCTTTGCCGGTAAAAGCGACTCCACTTCAACAAAAATCATCCACATGATTGGTGCCGATTTGAGGCCGGGATATCTGTTCCCTACGCATGAATTCTTCAAAGGCTCCAACCGTGCAGGACAGAGAATGAACTCCACTCTTTCCGGTCATCTGAAGTACGGTTTCAAGTTCTCTGACAACACATATCTGGGTAGGCAATATCCTCATGCCATACAAGGCATCGGAATCGCTTACAATACATTCTTCAACTCTTCCGAACTGGGAAATCCCGTCAACGTCTATCTCTTCCAAACGTCAAGAATAGCAAGCATCACCTCCGACTTGTCATTCGATTACGAATGGAACTTTGGCTCAGCATTCGGTTGGAAGAAGTATGATGAGGAGAAAAATCCGTTCAATATGGTTGTCGGCTCCAAAATTAGCGCCTATATCAACCTTGGATTTCTATTGAACTGGCAAATGACACCAAGCACCTATCTGCGTGGCGGGGTGGGGGTGACACACTATTCCAACGGAAATACCAGTTATCCCAACTCAGGGGTGAATACAATTGGAGCCTCCATAGGTGTTGCACACTTTTTTGGGAACAATAGAGAAAACAGATTCTCCTATTTCCCGTCTCAGAATCACGCATTGAATTCGTATATTACCTATGACCTCATTGTCTATGGTGCTACACGGAAAAAGGGCATCTTCCCTGAAGATCAAAGCCCGATGCTAGTTCCCGGCTCGTTTGGAATTGCAGGATTGAACCTCAATCCATTATATCATTTCAGCAATTATTTCCGCGCCGGTATTTCGCTTGATCTGCAGTATGATGAAAGTGCCAACATCGGCAAGCATATAGCCAATACATATATTCCATCTGAGCCTGAAGAGCTTAGGTTCTACAGGCCTCCCTTCAGGGAACAGTTTTCGGCAGGGCTCTCACTGCGTGGGGAAATTGTCATGCCCATCTTTTCAATTAACCTGGGTATTGGAAAAAACTTTTTGTGCAAGGGAGACGATACGAACTCATTTTACCAAACTTTTGTGCTCAAGACCCATATTACCCATAACATGTTCCTGCATACGGGCTATCAGCTATACCGTTTTAAAGATCCGAACAACTTGATGATGGGGTTGGGCTATCGATTTAATGCGAAATAATCAAGAAAATAACGCGCTACTTGTACCCGTCAACCCGCATGACAAGAATGGACCAACACGAACACTAGAAAAGATGGATTAAGAAAACCCTACCATGATCTCTTCCTGCGCAGCACCAGGTACCAGGTCAGCAGAATCCCCCCCTTAAAGAAAGAGGTGCTGGAGATGGCCCACCAGACGCCAGTCACCCCGATGCGCGCACCCAGAAAGAGCGCCAGCGGGATACGCAGTGTGTTAAACACCATGCTGATGATGGCAGGCGGGGTGGTCCTGCCCAACCCGTTGAAAATGCCCTGGGTGGTGATCTCCAGCATCATGAAAATTTGAGAGACACCCATGATTAACAAATACTCACCCCCAGCCAGATATGCTGCTTTTTCAGGTACAAAAACAGAAAAAATCTCTTTACCGTACAATATGAATGCCGCAGTTACAATTATTCCCAATGTGCCCATCATCATTAATGTATAGCGAAATGCACGATTGGCCCGGTTTATCTTATGCGCCGCATAGTTCTGCGCAACAAAACTGCCCAAGGCTGTGGAGAATCCATTGGAGGTATTCCAAGTGATCCCCTCAATCTGGCCACCAGTTGTCTGACTGGTTATACCAAGGTATCCGCCGTAAACCGATGCGATGCGGGCCAGATTCATATTCACAAATGCAAAGTAAACATTCATCGCGGCAACGGGTAGTCCTAGCTTCAGTATGTTAAGAGTATATTTTCTACGGAGACGGATCAGGAATTGAAACCGTCCCAATAACCCGTTTTTTTTCTTTAGGTGGTGGATAAAGAGAATAATTACCACTACCTGAGAAAGAAGGGTAGCCAGCGCGGCCCCTCTTACTCCCATGGCCGGGAACGGACCAATACCGAAAATAAGGAGAGGATCCAGTAAAATGTTAAACACTAATCCGGTGGCGTTGAAATAAAAAGGGATGTCACTGCGGCCGGAGCCAATATAGATGCCGGAGAAGTTTAGAATAAGGAACATGACCGTTATTCCCGGTGAAATTATCCGCAGGTAACCGGCAGCTTCCAGCGCAATACCAGCCTCCAGACTGTAAAATGATACATAAGTGCTGGGAAAGAGAAAGAAGAAAATACCGAAGGTGAGCCCCAATGCCAGGGCAATAGTGGTAGTGTGTGATGCATAGAGTGATGCTTTGTCTAACCGCCGGGCACCTATCGATTGGCCAATGGCAATCTCTGCGCCTACCTTCGATATCAATGCAACCGAATTCATCATCCACATTAACATGCCGATTGAACCGACCGCTGCCACGGACTTGCTTCCCAGACGTCCAATCCAGATGATATCTACTAAGTTGTAGGCCATCTGGATGAAGCTGATAGCCATCAGAGGGAGTGCCAGCGTAATCAATTGACGGAAAATGTTTCCGCCTGTCAGATCGCGTACAGAAGGTTTATATGCAGAAAGATTTTCCACCTGATTTATTGCGTATTTTTTTGATAAAAAAAAGAAGTAACTTTAATCTGTTACTCCCTTTAGAGCGGAAGACGGGACTCAAACCCGCGACCCTCAGCTTGGAAGGCTAATGCTC
>ENA-UOOH01000543-UOOH01000543.1-fermentation-metagenome-genome-assembly--contig:-NODE-543-length-42386-cov-4.131464_pt1 | contig 42386 bp, 33 predicted proteins | sample MGYA00245778_ERZ724025 | MGnify/ENA primary metagenome ERZ724025 (study PRJEB28704, sample SAMN03018313) | fermentation metagenome | biome: anthropogenic terrestrial biome; feature: soil; material...
CGGCTGTATCTTCCACGGCTGTATCTTCCACGGCTGTATCTTCCACGGCTGTATCATCCACGGCTGTATCATCCATGGCTGTATCATCCATGGATGTATCATCCACGGCTGTATCTTCCACGGCTGTATCTTCCACGGCTGTATCTTCCACGGCTGTATCTTCGGAATGGAGCAGAGCGCGGATGGACAGGCTCACTTTCTTGGTTTCGTAGTTGATATCGGTAATTTTCACGTTCACCACATCGCCCACTCTCACCACTTCTGCCACGTTGTTTACGTTTCTGTCAGACAGCTGGGAAATGTGAATCAATCCGTCAACACCGGGAATCAGTTCGGCGAAAGCACCGAATGAGGTAAGACCCACGATTTTCACTTCAGCGGTATCACCCACGTTGTATTTCCCGGGAAGAATGACCCAGGGGTTTTCGTCTTCGGTTTTATAACCCAGCGAAATACGATGGGTTTCGGGATTGAATTCCTTCACAAACACAGTGACTTCATCGCCCACGTTCAATACGTCGGTTGGATGTTTAATCCGTTTCCAGGAAAGTTCGGTGATGTGAACCATACCGTCAACGCCACCCAAATCCACAAATGCACCGTAAGCGGTAATGGATTTGACAACGCCGGTATACTGTTTCGCCACTTCGATCTCGTTCCAGAATTTTTCCTGTTTGGCTTTCCGTTCCGCTCTGATGACCGCACGAATAGAGCCTACCACGCGGCGGCGGGAGGGATCGAGGCTGATGATGATAAAGGAAATTTCTTTACCCATCAATTCATTGAGGGAAGCTTCTTTGGGTAAACCGCTTTGGGAAGCGGGAATGAAGATGCGAACGCCTTTCCAGCTGACCACAACGCCGCTCTTATTGGTTTCCTGCACTTTGGCTTTAAGAACAGTACTGGATTCGCTGGCTTCCACCACTTTATCCCAGTTCTGATAGTTATCAACTTTTTTCTTGGATACCTGTACAGTGCCTTCTGCATCGTTGAATTTCTGTACCATGACGGTAACATCGTCACCAACTTTAAATAATTCATGCAAATCAATATTCGAGTCGTCGGCAACTTCGTCAGCAGGAAGTATGCCGGTATGTTTAATGCCGAGATCCACATGTATCTCATTTGGTAAAATCGAAGTGATAACGCCTGTTACCCTTTCTCCGGTCACCAAAGTACGGAACGAATGATCCAGCATCTCCTGGAAGCTCATTCCTTCTTCAACATTTTTCATTTCCGACATAGTTTTTAGTACCTCCTCTATAATTCTGTCGGGCGTGGATGCTCCGGCAGTGATACCCACTGTCATGTTTGGTTTCAGACTGTGTGTCTTTAATTCAGATTCATTCTCAATCAGGAGGGTCGGGCAGTATTCCGATGTTATTTCTGCCAGTTTATTTGTGTTGGAACTGGCTTTGCCTCCGATGACCACCATCATGTCGGACATCCGAGCTATGGACGCAGCCTCACATTGACGTTTTTCGGTAACATAACATATTGTATCAAAAATTGTTAAGTTTGTATATAGTTTTTTTAATTTTTTTAAACATTTTTTCCATTCAGCAATATTTTGTGTAGTTTGTGCCAAAATTATCCATCTTCTTTTGGATGTTTTGGCTAGAATTGCAGTTTTCTTTTCCAATTCTTCCGCATCCTTACAGACTAAAACCAAGTCATTGTCCCGTTTTTCGATACGGCTAACAATGCCTTCTACCTCAGGATGGTTCTTATCGCCGATGATAATGAACTGCGGATCGTCCGTTTCTTGTTCTGTTTTAACAATATTGTGTATTTTTTTTACATAGGGGCAGGCGGTATCCAAATAGGGAAGACCCAGGTCTTTTACATGCTGTTCCATTTCGGCTTTGACCCCGTGCGTCCGCAAAATGACCAAATCCGTTTCGGGATTTAACTGTTCCAGCTCCGATTCCTCGATACATTTGACTCCACGCTTTTCCATATCACGTAAAAAATCATCGTTGTGAATCAGATGCCCCAGCATGAAAATTCGCTTATCTCCTTTTTGAATCTGTTTTTCCAGCAGATCCACCGCGCGCTTTACACCAAAGCAAAATCCGGCGTATTCGGAGAGAAGAAGTTTCATCATGGTTTATTCCTTTCCGCCCGGGCTCTCCCAAGTTGATCCAGTTCCAGAATCTTGTCAAAAATCAATCTGCTTGCATTGGCATATTCTTCGCTGCAGCCGTTGGTAAAGCCCAGTTCTTCGGGATAAATCAAATCCCCGTAGGTTACATATGTCTTGCGAAACAGTTTGACTGTATAATTTTTTACATATATTGATACGGGAAGAACCGGTACGTTTGCCCGATAGATCATCATGCCCACCCCGTTATATAGTTTGGTATCGTTGGGATCTCGTCCGGGACACCGTGTCCCCTGGGGAAAAAGGGCGATGACTTTCCCTTCTTTCAAGGCATGGAGAGAGGCATAAATCGAGGTGATCTCACCTGATCCCCGATTCACGGGGATGACCTCAAACCTACGGCAAAACCAACCGATGACGGGTACTTTCATCAGCTCTTTTTTTGCCATAAAGATCAATTGGGTATACAAATTGCACCCCACCAAAATGGGATCCAGATTTGATAAATGGTTCGCGCACACGACGAATGGACCGATTTTTGGCTGTTTGTCCACACCCTCTGCATCCAGGCGGTACAGCCATTTGGTCAGGGGAGGGACAATGCGAAACCAAAACCGGTAAAATTTGTTCATGTTATACTGTTTTTTCATACATCTTTGCCTCGATGATCTTTAAGGCAGCTTCCAAAGTTTGCTGTGGTGTGAAGCCGCTGTTGTTTAACAGGACGGCATCCGATGCCATTTTCAACGGGGCGGTTTCCCGGCTTGTGTCGGTATTATCTCGTTTTCCTATATCGCTTTGAACCGTTTCTTTATCGACTTTTTGCCCTTTTTTGCACAGTTCCTGATAGCGTCTTTCCGCCCGATCTGTCTGATCGGCGGTCAAAAAAATCTTTACGTTTGCATGAGGCAGAATCTTGGTGCCGATGTCTCTGCCGTCCATAACACAGGAACGGTCTTTTGCGATGTTTCGCTGGGTGTTCAGCAAAAACTCCCGCACCTTTGGAATGGCGCTGACGATGGACGCCGCCGCGGCTACCTGCCCGGTTCGGATATAGGGGGAGACGTTTTGCCCGTTCACTTTGACCAACTGCTCTCCATCCCGATAACACAGCTCGATTTGCATCGTATCCAGGGAGGCGATGACCTTTTGGGTATCGGCGGGGTCAATGCCCTGCTGCTCTACCCAGTATCCAATAGAACGATACAATGCCCCTGTATCCACATACAGCATCCCCAAGGATTTTGCCAGATTTTTCGCCAAGGTGGATTTTCCCGCGCCAGATGGGCCGTCTATGGCTATATGAATGATTTGTAACATATTAAACCTCTTTTTTCTGCGTCATGGCTTTTGCGGCAAGGTAGCCGGTTGAAAACGCAATTTGTAAATTATAGCCCCCGGTAAGGGCGTCTACATCCAGGATTTCTCCCGCGAAATACAAACCCGGCACCAGTCGGGATTCCATGGTCCGGGGATTGACTTCCTTTACATGGATACCGCCTGCTGTGACAATGGCTTCTTCCAGGGAGCCCAGCCCCGTCACCGTCAGGGAAAATGCTTTCAGCAACGAACATACAGTTTTCCGTTCTTCCCGTGTAATGGTATTGACTTTCTTTCGAGGGAAAATGCCGCTTCTTTCCACCACCACGGGAATCATCGCCTTGGGAAGCAAACCCGACAGGGAATTGGTGAAATCCCGGTTTAGGTTGCTTTCAAAGTCCTTTAAAATCCGCTGATTTATTACCTCCGGTGTCAGAGCCGGCTTTAAATCGATATACACTGTTTTAGGCAGAGATTTGTCCCGCAGCAAAGCCGAGGCGGACAATACCAAGGGGCCGCTGATGCCAACATGGGTAAACAGCATTTCCCCCCGTTCAAAATATACGGGCTTTTTTCCTTTTTCGTCCGCAACGGTGAGAGTTACGTTTTTTAAAGACAAGCCCGTCATACGGGAGCAGTCTTTTTCTTTACAATACAAAGGAACCAAAGATGCTTTGGGGGATATGACGGTATGTCCCAGTTTTTGGGCGAATCCATATCCATCTCCCCGGGAACCGGTTTTGGGATATGACATGCCTCCCGTCGCAAGCAGAAGGCAATTAAACACCCTTTGGGAACGATCTTGCAGAGTCAGCACAAAGCCTTCCTTAGTTTTGTCCACATCCACTACTTTTCGGTGATCAATGTTAGCCATTTCGGCATGGCGGGTCAACACCGCAACCACATCCCCGGCATTGTCCGATTGGGGGAATACCCGGCGGCCCCGCTCAGTTTTGAGAGGCAGTCCCCGATCTTCAAAAAAAAGAATGGTATCCGCCGGGGTGAACCGATGGAATGCCGCAAAAAGAAAACGGGGGTTGGATACCACGTTTTCCATGCATTGGGCAGGGGAAGTGTCGTTGGTGATGTTGCACCTGCCTTTCCCCGTGATGCGCAGTTTTGCCCCAGTACGGGGGTTTTGTTCAAACAGGGTGACGGCCGTTTCCGGGGCAGAAGCGGCAAATCCTGCCGCCATCATGCCTGCGGCACCGCCGCCGATGATGGCAATGGTTTTCATGTAATGCTTTCATATACGCTGTTGGATTTCCACAGCGCCTCCAATTCTTCCAGCTTTTCCAGCACCATGGTTTCCTGCTTTTTTCCAATAGCGGTGAGCAGTGCGTTGATCACGTACATGGGGGTAACCAGCGATGAACACATGGAAGACATGGAGGAATTCGCCATGAGGCAAAAATCCGACAGGGGAACCAGGGGAGAATATAAAGAGTCGGTGATGGACACCACCGTGGCTTTGTGCTTTTTGGCAAAATCTAAAGTACGGATTACACGCTTGGAATAGCGGGGGAATGAGAATGCCACCAACACGTCGTTTTCCCGAATGCGGACTAATTTTTCAAAAACTTCATCGTTATTGGTGGTAGAAATGTTGCGCACATTGTCAAATACCTGCCCCATGGAATAGGAAAAGCCACTCGCCAAGGGAGCAGCGTTTCGCACCCCGATGACAAAGATGGTTTTAGCAGAACAGATGGCATCCACCGCACCGGCAAAGACCTTCCTGTCCATGTTCGCCAAGGTGTTGTTCAAACTTTCAATGTCCGCTGCCAGGATTTTTTCGAGCACGTCTCCCTCTCCAATCAAATGGTTGGTCAAACGCAGACGTTGGGCGGCTGTCATGCGGCTGTAAACCGTTACCTGCAAATAGGAAGCCAGCGCAGGATATCCGTCAAATCCCATTTCGGTGGCAAAACGCACCACCGTGGATTCCGATACACCGGTTTCCTGCGCCAGTTTGGATGCTGTCATATAAGCGGCTTTATCGTAATTATTTATCAAATACGAAGCGATGGCTTTTTGTGATTTGGAAAGAGAATCAAAAGAATTCTGGAGGGTTACGAGTAAATCCTGATACATATTTACCTCCCATATCTTATTTCCTAAATATCCTATAGTAATACAAAATTATTCTACCACAGAGGAAAAAAAATATCAAGTGGAATGAAAAATAAAAAATATGTCTGTTTTGTACAAAAAATGTATGGACACCGGGGAAAAATGTGATATAATGGAATTCCTATGAAATGACTGAAAAAGGAGGCGCGGTATGGCAGAACCGGTTAAAAAGAAACTTCCCCCGACTGGGAATCCATCCGCCCGTCCGCCCCGGAAAGAACCGGTCATTGTAGGGCAAAAACGTAAAACCACCAAGGTGTCCCAGACGATCAAACCCAAAGCCAAGCGGGCTTCCGCGCAGCACAAACCCCATGTCAATGTAGAAAAGAAGTTTACGGAAAAAGAACTCATCGCCTTGAAAAAGCAATTTAAGGATGAACAGAAAGCTGAGAAAGAACGGATTCGCCGGAAAAGACGGGTGGAAAATTACCGTCGCCTGGAACATTGGCGGAAAAACAAAAAGCTGTTGTATCAGCGCATTCTTTTTGGAACCGTCATCGGAGGTTTCTTCTATCTGGTGCTTCTCTGTTTCGGTACCATCGGATTTGTTTTGTACTTGAACACGGGACATGCTTCCCCCAAAAACACGTTGCGGGTGGGCGTGGAATATCCGGTAAGCGGCAGCGCACGCCTTACCACCATTTATGATCTCCAGGTGGAGCGGGACGGGGTCACCTATTTGCCTGTGGATGTTTTGGACGCTTTGTCCGAAATCACCCTCACCGGTGACTACGACGTGTACAGCATCCTATTATCCAATGGGGAAATTGCCCGGTTTACCCTAAACCGGGACTCTTGCGAACTCAACGGTAACAAAACATTGCTTTCCGGCAACTGTTTTGTGTCCAATGGGAAACTGTATCTTCCCGTGGATTTTTACGAAACAAAGATGTATGGGTTTGACGTAGCCAGAAACGAAGAAAAAAAGACCCTTTCCTTCCATAAAAATGATGAGGAGTTTTCTTTCTCCTTTAAATATTGTACACCGGAAACGCCCATTCCCTATGATGATTCATTGATACCCACAACCGAATAAGCGACTCATATGTTCTTTGCATATTTTTCCGTTGCACAGACTACAATGAAGTGTATGACTGTAAACCGTTCCTGTACCCCGGAACGGTTTTCCTAAAAAAATGATATGTGTGCAACATTTTAGGTTCTTCATGTGTTTATTAAGTAGTCAGGAGGAGTAGATATGACTTTTGCAGAAACTTTTGAGACCGGCAAACGTTCGGGAAAAGACCTGTTGAATCAGGCGGTGGATGCATACACTGACTCGATTTACCGCCATGCTTATTTTTACCTGCGCAGTCGTCAGGATGCCGAAGACGTGTGTCAGGAAGTGTTTTTGAAATTGTACACCGAAAGCAAAGGATTTACGGATGACAATCATTTGAAAGCATGGCTTTTGCGGGTTTGTTCCAACGTGTGCAAAAATGTGCTCAGGCGGAAAAAGCATACCGATTCCTTACCTTTGGACGAAGCCATGACAGTTGCCCATGACCCACAGCGGGATGATACCATGGAAATGGTATTTTCCTTGCCTCCCATGTATGCAGCCGTGATTTATCTTTATTATTACGAAGGATACCAAACGGCGGAAATTGCATCCATCTTGGGTAAAAAAGACGCAACTGTCCGTTCACAACTGAAACGGGGCCGTGAATTGCTCCGGGAAACACTTGGAGGTAGCTATGAAAAATGATTTCAATCGGGATCAATTTCCCAACATCGATGCCCCTGAGGGGCTGAAAGAAAAGATCAAGGAATCCACCCCTGCACTTGCCAAAACCAGAAGGGCGAAAAAAATCCGCGCCATCACGGTTTGGGGCTCTGCGGCTGCCGTGTTTGTTTTGCTCTGCGGTATCGGGCTGATTGCGTTGGGTGGAGGAAATGTATTAAAATTGCGCAGTACGAATGACGGGTTTAACAAAGAAATAGCCGATCACATCGGCGAATATTCCGACAAAATCGGCGATGATACGGCGGTTGCCCCCCTCTATCCCGGATCAAGCGACGGTTCCCGGGAATACGACAGTGAATACCCAACCGGTGACTATGTCACAGGCGGCGTCAGCGAACCCGGCGAAGGTATGATCGTTCCCCCCGTCGGTGTCGGCGGTCAACCTACTCAGTCCGGCACATTAACTGCCGGAGAATGGTGTGACAACGAAAACTTTGATTTCTTCTTAAACTTATTGCAAAAAAACAGTGAGTTCCAATTGGCAAAAAAATATTTTGGTATTTCGCCCGTGAGTCGCATCACCGTTACGCTTGACTACGGAAAAGATCACCCTGCCAAAAATCGCAGAGTGCAGCTTTTGGCTTCCGATGATTCCGTTCTGTGGCAAGGCGTTACCGACAACCAGGGGGTTGTATATCTCTACCTCCAGCCTTTTGGGGGAAATGCAGTAACACCCACCCGCATTGCAGTTGCGGGTCAATCCGGGAACACGTATTTCAACCTACCGGGCAACACCTCTTCCTACACCTTTACGTTGTCGGATTCCAAGGCTGAAAATAAAGTGCTGGATTTGATGCTGCTTTGCGATACCACCGGTTCCATGGGAGATGAATTGGAATATCTGAAAGTGGAAATGGATGGGATACTACGGGATGTGGCAGCCAAATACAATGGCTGGACCATTCGATTCAGCGTTAGTTTCTACCGAGATATCGGCGATGCTTATGTGGTGAAAACCAATCCCTTTTCCTCGGATTTGAACGAAGTGTTAACTCTTCTGCGCCAGGAAACTGCCAGCGGCGGCGGCGATACCCCCGAAGCGGTTCATACCGCTCTGTACGATTCCCTGAATAAGGTGCAGTGGGATTCGGATGCGGATGCCAAATTGATGGTTTTGATACTGGATGCGCCTTCCCATGAGGGACAGGAATGCAATGCAACCCTGCAAAAGGCGGTTGAACAAGCTGCTAAAGAAGGGGTTCGTATCATTGGCGTTGCCGGTAGTGACACCGACAAAAATGCTGAATATATGCTCCGTTCCATGAGCATTCTCACCGGCGGCTCCTATGTGTTTTTGACCAACCACAGCGGCGTAGGCAACCATCATATGGAACCCACCGTGGGTCAGTATGAAGTGAAAAAGCTCAATGTCCTTTTAGTGGAAATCATTTCCCGCTACTTGCAATCATGATGAAAAGAGCTTGTGTTTGTATCATAATGGTGCTGACACTGATGCTGTTGACGGCGTGTCAAAATCCGGGTATTTCCGTTGTTAATATCGCCGAAGACGGAACTCCCCATTCCGTTGATCTGCCGGGAGTAGGCGTTTTTCAAAAAACGGTACAGGATGTAAGCAATAACCTGCCCGTCTCCACCGATGTCACCAGGGACATGACTGCATCTCCGCCGGTCTATGTCCGTACCGACGGATATCACGAACAGGTTGCGTATCCTTTCTATACCCTCGTCCAATCAATCGCCGATTTGGATGCCTATGTCAAACAATATGAAGGGACGTACAACTTTGCTCACCGCGAAACCGTCAGTACAGATACCACCATTGGATTGTTAGATGCCATTCAATCTTATGACGAGACATTTTTTGCATCATATCATGTGATTCTTGTGGTATTGCAAGAAGGCAGCGGCAGCATTCGCCATAAAGTGGAACAGATGTCCGTAGATGAGGAAGGGGTGCTCTCTATTCCCATCACCCGCATTGTCCCCCAGGTTGGAACCTGTGACATGGCACAGTGGCACATTCTGCTGCCCATAGACAAATCGGTTTCATTTTCATCGGTAGACATTGTTCTTTCCGCGCAATCATAAAAAACAAGGGACTGCTGCCCGTTCGTCTTTCGAACTTGTAACAGTCCCTTTGCGTTTATCCAAATTTACTATCCTGCCGCATGCGCAGTTCTTGAAATTCCTCATAAGTCATGGTGATCGGACGAGGTTTGGATCCGCAATAGGCTCCCACCACGCCCAGTTTATGAAGTTTGTCTACCAAAGCACCGGCGCGGGGGTATCCCACCTGCAGATCCCGCTGGAGTTGCGACACGGCGATGGAACCTTGGGAGAGTGCCAGTTCCGCTGCCCGGATGAGCAGGGGGTCGTCGTTGAGGGTGATGCGGGGTTCGGTGATATCGTTTTCCTCCTCGTCATAGCCTTTCTTCCCTTTACCACCGCACATAGCGGCATTTTGTTCAATGCTTGCCATAACTTCATCATCGTATTCGGTGGTCACTGCCTGACGGATGAAATCGGTGACGGCTTCCACTTCGCTGTCGGTGATAAAGGCGCCCTGGACACGCATGGGTTTTAACAAACCAACCGGAGAATAGAGCATATCTCCTCGTCCGATAAGCTTTTCCGCGCCCATCATATCGATGATGACACGGGAGTCTACTTGAGATGCCACGGTGAAGGCGATACGGGAAGGAATATTGGCTTTCATCAAGCCGGTGATGACGTCGGTGGAGGGTCGTTGGGTGGCGATACACAAATGCATACCGGCGGCACGGGCTTTTTGTGCCAAACGGCAAATGGAACCTTCCACTTCGTCCCGGGCGGTCATCATCAAATCTGCCAACTCATCAATGATGATAACGACTTGGGGCAGCCGTTCCGCCGCCGGGTTGCCGGCAATGGCTTGGTTATAGGCTTGCACATTGCGCACGTTCATATTTTCAATGAGAGTGAATCTGCGATCCATTTCCGCCACCGCCCAGCATAGGGCACCGGCGGCTTTTCTGGGATCGGTCACAACGGGAACCAGCAAATGGGGCAGACCGTTGAAAATACCAAACTCCACTTTTTTGGGATCAATGAGGATGAGCTTGACTTCTTCGGGAGTGGCTTTATACAAAATACTGGTGAGCAAGCTGTTGATACAGGCGGATTTTCCCATCCCTGTGGCACCTGCCACCAAAAGGTGGGGCATTTTTGCCAGATCGCAGAAAATGGGTTTGCCTGCCACGTCCATGCCCAGACAGGTGGTTAGTTTGCCGGGAGCGTTGCGGAATTCGTCGGTATCGATGAGCTGACGGACGTAAACAATGTCCACTTTTTTATTGGGAACTTCAATCCCTACCGCTTCTTTGCCGGGGATGGGGGCTTCAATCCGGACCCCGGAGGAAGCCAGACGCATGGAAATATCGTCTGCTAGGTTGGCAATGGATTTGACTCGGACACCCACGTCGGGAAGCAATTCGTAGCGGGTGATGGCAGGTCCGTGTGAAATGTTCTGTAAGGTGGTACGTACCCCGAAACTTGCCAAGGTTTCCACCAGTTTCCGCGCAACGGCTTCGCAATCTCTGGGATCCACACTGCCGGAAATGGGTTCGTCCCGTAGTAGAGAGATGGGGGGAAAACGGTAATCGGGATGACCGGAAACCGATTCAAATACCACCTCTTCTTCGTCTTCTTCCGGGGCAGGTTCGTCTGTGGGATCCATATTGAAGGGAGGTTCGTTCTCTGCCGTATCGTTTTCCCGGTTGTCGCCAAAGATGACCAAGGGATTGCCGGTTTCCAAAGTACCGTACCCTTCCTGGTCACGATCATCGGAGGGGAGAGTATCAAGATCGGTAAATTCTGCCACCACAACAGGTTTGGATGAAGTCGTTTTATTGGTTTTTGTTTCTTTTTCTATATCATCGCCTCGGCATAAGTCCCAGATCCAGCGGCCAAAACCTTTCAGAGCATCCAGCGGCGGCACGTTCCACAGCAAGGAAATGAGGATAAAAAGAGCCACGCCGCACAAAATTCCCACCCCGATAGGACCAATGGTCATATGCAGCAGATAATAGACATATCCTCCTGCAACACCGCCGGAAGTCAGGTTGATACCACCCTGCCATAAAGCGGAGGGGGTATATTCCGCGGGGGAAAAAAACAAGGCGTCCATCACTGAGACGGTCAGGATGGAAAAGGCAGATACGATCCACTTGTAGCGGTAGGTACCTTTTTCACAGTCAGAACGCAGGGTGAAGGCTTGTAAAACCATCAAGCCGGGGATAAAAATTCCCCCGAAAGAGAACAGACCCAATAGCAGATTACGAATGAATCTACCCACGCCCCCCACCACCGAGGATGAGTCGAACAACAGGCAAATGATGAGAAAGATGGCCATTGCCACCAGAACGATGGGAATGATTTGCAAAGAGAGAGGAGAAAGGATGTTCTTTGGTTTCTTGACGCCGCTCTTTTTGCGTGCCGGGGCGCGGGATTCGCTTTCCTGTACGGAATGATTGGCAGGGGAGGGAAGGGCCCGGTTGTCCTCATCCTGTCGGTTGTGATGAATGTAGCGTTTTGCCATGTTTGTCCGCCTTTCGCGCCAAAAAACCTGAGCGCCTTGGATTCTAAGTAAAATAAATAATATAGTTACCCATTACTCGTAAGAATATTTTACCATAATATCTTTGTTTTTGTCAAGAAAACATATCCCGATTTCCCCCGCGTTGCACCCCTTGGGTGGGGATCCGCCATCATCGTCTGTTATGATACAATGGATGGGTACAAATATAAAAGAAAAACAGATACAAAACATCAAAGGAGCTTTTTTTAATGATACGTATAGCATTATAACGAAAGTTTTGTCAAGGGGTACTTTGAATTCTGAAAGAAACGGAGTCTTTGAATTCTGAAAGAAACGGAGTCTTTAAGTGTTACCCATTATGAACACTTTAAGAAGAAAATATATGAATTTCTTTCAAAAACCCTTGCTTTTCCAGGGTAGTTATTGTATAATACCGTTGGTTTATATACAATTATTAGGAGGGTTTTACATATGAAAAAGTTTTTTGCTGTTTTGCTTATGTTTGTTTTTTGCGCATCGTTGATTGGTAGCATGGTCAGTTGCGGCGCATCCAAAGCCATTCAAGTGATTGACGTCCGTTTGACCGATGAATCCTATGCTTTTGCTGTGGCGGAAGGCAATGCACAGCTCCAGGCCAGCTTAAATGCATACCTGAAAACGATCAAAGAAAACGGCACTTTGGATGCCATTATGAAGAAATATTTTGATAACGTAGGCACCAAAGTGGGTGTTACCGCCGGCGAAGCGGATGCATCCAAAGACCAATTTGTCGTTGCCACCAACGTACCTTTTTCTCCCTTTGAATATCTGGGTGATGACAATTTGTTTTACGGTATCGACATTGAAATTGCCAAAGGCTACGCCGAAAGCATCGGCAAGGAACTTGTCATAAAAAACATCATCAACTTTGATGATATCTTCACCGAAATTACCACCGGAAAAGCGGATGTGGGTATGGCTGGCATCACGTACAGCGCAGACCGTGATAAGACGTTGGATTTCACCGACACTTATTTCAATGCTTCTCAGAAGCTGATTGTGTTGGAAAGCGATACCACCTTTGATAACTGCAAAACGCTGGAAGACGTGGAAAATATCCTGAAAAGCTGGAACAAAGATAAGTCCGTGGGATACCAGAACGGGACCACCGGCAATCTCTATGTGGAAGGCGATATAGATTGGGGATTTGCAGGATTCCCCGTCACTTGCAAAGGCTATGACACCGCTGTCATGGCTGCTCAGGATTTGATCAACGGCAACTTGGCTGCCGTGGTTGTAGACGAAGCACCTGCCGTTTATATCGTTTCCGCCATTAACGGCGTGAACAAATAAGCAAATAAGGACGAAATTCAATATATACAGTATCGATACCTTGCACCCACGCGTGCAAGGTATACGATACTCAAAAAAGGATTGTAACGCATGGGATGGGATTTAAAATGGCAGGTATTTGAGAAATCAATTTTGACAAGCAATGTACAACAACAGATTCTGACGGGTCTTTTGAATACGGTGAAAATCGCCGTAGTCGGCCTGTTAATGGGTATTGTCGTTGGTACCATCATTGCCACAGTCAATGTGATTCCCAAAAAGAAAGTCATTCCTCGCAGATTTGATTGGAAAAAAGACTGGTATATGGTCATCGGAAGAGCCGTTCCGCGGATACTCAAATTCTTCTGCGATATATATGTGGCTTTTTTTCGCGGTGCTCCTATTGTGGTACAATTGTTGCTGGGTTACTATGTGGTGCTGCCGATGATGGGGATTCATTTGAACAGTGTGTATGTGTGTATGCTCATTTTCGGATTGAACAGCGGCGCGTATGTGGCGGAAATCATGCGTTCCGGCATCCAGGCAGTGGATCCGGGGCAGTTGGAAGCCGGTCGTGCCATGGGATTGAGTTATCCGGTTTCCATGATCAAAATCGTCATTCCTCAGGCCATAAAAAACATTCTGCCCACCTTGGGTAATGAATTTATCAGTCTGATCAAAGAGACCTCTGTGGTCAGTTTTGTAGGGGCACTGGATTTGTATACCGCTTTTAAATTAATAGGCAGCAAGAACTATGAGCCTATGATTCCCTACATTGCCATGGCGGTGGTATATATAGGGCTGGTATTGGTCATCACCCTGCTTGTGAAATACATGGAAAGGATGTTGAAGAAAAGTGATCGACGTAGTTAACCTCACAAAACAGTTCGGTCATTTGACTGTTCTTCATGACATATCCTTAACCATCCACGAAGGGGAAAAAGTGGTCATTGTGGGGCCTTCCGGTAGCGGAAAATCCACATTTTTGCGATGCTTAAACTGTATGGAAGACGCCACCGAAGGGTCTATTTTCTTTGAAGGTGAAGATATTACCAGCTATCAAGTAGACATCAACCGTCACAGACGACATATGGGTATGGTGTTTCAACAATTCAATTTGTTTAACAACATGAAAGTCATTGATAATATCATGTTGGCACCTCTTCGCTGTGCCCCACGAAACGGACGGACCAAAAAGCAGATGAGAGCCCAGGTGCGGGAACAGGCCATGGCGTTGCTGCGGCGGGTCAATTTGGAGGAAAAAGCCGAAGCCTATCCTTCCACGTTGTCCGGTGGACAAAAACAACGTATTGCGATTGCCAGAGCGTTGGCCATGAGTCCCAAGGTCATGCTCTTTGATGAACCTACCTCTGCCTTGGATCCCGAAATGGTGGGCGAAGTATTGCAGGTGATGAAAGATTTGGCCGATGCCAATATGACCATGGTGGTGGTCACCCATGAAATGGGATTTGCCCGGGAAGTGGGTTCCCGTATTCTGTTTATGGATCAGGGTAAAGTGACGGAAGACAAGCCGCCGAAAGAATTTTTTAACAATCCCGAAAACGAACGCCTCAAAGTCTTTCTCAGCAAAGTATTATAAAACATACAGACCGGAACATTGTTTCCGGTCTGTTTTTTCAACATGTTAGGGGCTGTTGTCAAACAGCCCCTTGGTTTCATTATTTTGCTCTTAACGTGATGTTGATATCCAAATATTTGCCTTTCCGATAAATTTTTAACGCAATTTTGTCGTCTTCTCGGTGATCAAACACAGCGTTGCGGACTTGAAGAATACTTTTCGCTTCTTTCCCTTCGATTTTCACGATGATATCATCTTTTTTTACACCGTCTTGTTCCGCATTGCTGCCGGCATCCACCGACTGTACTTTGATACCGTATGCCAATCCATTTTCAGCCAGCTCGGTTTTTGTCATGGCGCCAACCGTGATCCCCAAGGGAACATTGATTTTGGCAAAACAGTTTTCGGGGTACTTGGAGATATACCCATGTTTCATCAGGATATTGACGATATCCATCACGCCGTTGATGGGCAAGGAGAAACCGAGGCCTTCAAAATAAAGCTCAGCATATTTCATAGTGTTGATGCCAATGACTTGCCCCTTCATATTCAGCAAGGGACCGCCGGAGTTGCCGAAGTTCACAGCCGTATCAGTTTGAATCACCCACATGGTGCGAGTACCTTCACCCGACAGGGAGGAGGTGGTCAGTCTGCGGTTATGAGCGGAAACAATACCGCTGGTGGCGGTTCCGGCATATTCCGATCCGCCGGGTGAACCGATGGCGATGACGCTGTCGCCTGCCCGAACGGTGTCCGAATTGCCCAAGGCAATGGGAATCAGCCTGGTATCGCCGGGTTCAACTTTCAACACTGCCAAATCCGTCAATTTGTCACCGCCTACATAGGAGGCATCTAAAATGGTGTCATCATGAAGAATGACGGTGAAATCGGTGCCGCCATCCACAATGTGATAATTGGTCACAACATATCCGGTATCGGTCAGAATGAATCCTGTACCTTCTCCCGTATCCGCTTGTACGCAAACCACGGAAGGAAGGGCTGCAGCCACCACTTCCGCAGCTGTCAGTGTGTCGATACGAACTACATCATCCGGCGCGGGGACGTTGATGTGATCTCCTTTGTATAAAGGTCTTTCGGAAGTGTCGGGAAAATTATTTTCGGTATCTTTTTCGCCGTTTTGATCGCCATTTTGGGAATCGTTATGCGAGTCGTCATGGATATACCCTTTTTCTATGCGCAGGGCGATGAAGAAATAGGCGGCAAAGGCGGTGGATACGATGAAAGCAATGGAAACGATGATGGTGTAAATGGATAAAATCAGTTTGCCAGGGGATGCGTTTCTTTTCTTTTCCATGGCAGGGAGAGAAGCGTCGGATTGTTGCGGGGGAGGGGGCATGAGGGTAGAAAGCAGCTCGGTGGGATAAGGGAGTGCGGCACCCTTTGCGTTGACATAGTCAACCAATTTACTCGCACGGGTAAGAGATACATCCAAATCAATATCAGATATCAGGTGATAGACCAAACAAGCCAAAAAACTTTCAACGGCATGGAGAGTATTCTGGTCTTGCAAAACAGAGAGGGAAAAGGGGGTAGATACTGCCCGGGCGCAATCGTATACCAAAGACTCCCCTTGTTTCGAAAGAACCAGGATGTATTTCAAACCGGGATATTTTTCACAAAGGGAAGTGCAGAGTTGTGCACCGGTTCCTTCCAATCCAAAGGGATTGCTTTCGTCGGCGGGGATGTGCAAAATGGTGGTTTTTTGTAAGACGGATTCGAATGTTTCCATATCCGTCATATGCTGGTACGTTTGTATGTCAAAAAACACCTCTTTATATTGCCCTTTTTCCAGCAATTGGGATAAGGTGGAAGCAGAAATTGCCCCTCTTTGAACCAGGGGGGAACAATATAAAAGATCGGCTTGGGGTATGGCGGAAGGAAGGGGAATTTCTTCGTATGCCAAGCCTTCGGGATAAAAGAAGGCAGGCTTCCCCTCTTCCCGGGTAATCATGGCATAACCTGTGGAAGCTTCCATGGTGGCAACGTGGGTGGTATTGATTTTTAATTTGCGCATGACATCGATTGCCTGTTTTCCCGATAAATCATGTCCCACAGCGGATATGATTTGGGTTTCCGCCCCTAATTTTGATGCATGTGAAGCGAAATAAAAAGGAGCGCCGCCGAGTTTTTTGTCATCTTCCCAGATGTCCCATAGGATTTCTCCAAACACAAGTATTTTCATAAATTTATTCCTTTATCATGGGATTTGCACACAAGTGCAAGCGTTGAAGAAGAGTAAGCAGTATTCAGGATGGAGCAAAGCGCAGCGTAAAAACGAACTCACAGAACTTTCCCGGTTCGGATAGAATGGTCAGGGTTTCTTCGTGTCGGTCTAAAATGGTTTTGACAATATACAATCCCAGCCCCAATCCGGATTTATCCAATCCCCGGGAACGGTCGGATTTGAACAAGCGCTCAAAAATTTGGGGTTTGTCTTCTTCGGAAATTCCTTCCCCGGTGTTGTACAGGGAGATCAGAGCGTGGTCCTTGGCGGATTTGATGGTTAATGACAGTGTTCCTTTCGGATGGGAAAACTTCACCGCGTTGTCGCACAAATTGTATATGACCTGATAGATATTGTCTTTGTTTGCCAATACCATCATTTTTTCTTTTTCACAGTCAAATGATACATGCAATTCTTTTTCATTGATTTTATTTTCAAAGGAAAGGAGGATAATCCGAGCCATTTCGCAGACATCAAAGGAAGATTTTTGCGGCTTTCTGTCAGCGACCTGCATTCGTGTAATCTCCAACAATGAATGGACCAGACGGGTCAAACGACGGGTTTCTTCGGCGACGACGGATAAATAATACGTGTATTTTTCCGGGGAGATGGATCCGTTCAACATCCCATCGATAAAGCCCGAGATGGAGGTCAGGGGAGTGCGAAGATCATGAGAGATATCCGAAATAAATCCGGCGGTCTTATTTTCGTTGTTTTGCAAGGCTTCTGCCATAGAGTTGAATGCAGTCGCCAATTCCACGATTTCCGACGAACCCGAAACGGGAACACGAACGGAAAAATCTCCGCGTGCCAAGGCATTGGCTGCGGATTGCATGGAACGAAGCGGCGCGGTGAGTTTATCACTGATGAGATATACCGCCGCCAGAGAGGCCGCCAGCATCCATAAAACCGCAATGAGGATAGAACCGTACATATGGGTCATGATACCTTCCGCATAGCTGCGGGGAGAGGTGAGCACGATAAAGAATGTGTTGGCTCCCAATTCCATGCTTTTAACATAATTTAATCGAATATCGGAAAAAGCACCGCCTAAGCTATCATAGGTACAGCCGTTTTTATACGCATACAGGGTGGACAGTGAAAAATTGCCGGAAACCGAAAAATCATCCCAACCCTGGGTACCGATGAAGAGCTTTCCTTCCGGAGAAACGATCAGAACCGCGGCGGAAGAGGTACGGGCGTATTCATTTAAAATTTTGGTGGTCAAAAGCAGGGTCTCATTTTCACCGGCATCTCGATCCGATGGCATGGCACCGGTGAGTTCATACATATATCGGAGGGTTTTTTCCGAAAAATCAGCCGCATTCATCAAAGCCTGTTCCTGTTGGGAAGCAGCGTAATGAGAGACACGGGCAGCCATCATCATCGACAATAGAGCCAGTGTGATGGACATGATGATTAGAAACGTGGTCATATAACGGAAAAAGATGGTTTTCAAGGGTTACCTCCGAGCGATACCGTTACTCCAATAATTCGAATTTATATCCAACGCCCCAGACGGTTTTCAGCGTCCAGTTATCGCTGATGCCTTCCAGTTTTTCTCGTAAGCGTTTGATGTGCACATCCACGGTTCTGGTATCGCCGGCATAATCAAAACTCCAGACTTTGTCCAGCAGTTGATCGCGGGTAAATACATGATTGTAATGAGAAGCCAGAAAATATAAAAGCTCCAATTCCTTATGGGGAATATCCACGGATTTACCTTTCAGCTTCAGCTCGTGTTTCAACAGGCTGATTTCAATTTGATCAAAATGAATCAAATCGCTGTCTTCTTGGTTGTTCTGGTGGAAGGTGCGGCGGAGTACCGCTTTGATTCTTGCTAATACTTCTTTCATATCAAAGGGTTTCACAATAAAGTCGTCGGCACCCAATTCAAGACCTAATACCTTATCAAATACATCGCTTTTGGCTGTAATCATGATGACGGGGATATTGGAGGATTCGCGGATTTCCCTGCAAACCTGCCAACCGTCTTTTTTGGGCAGCATGATATCCAATAGAATGATGTCCGGCTCATATATACGGCATGCCGTTAAGCCCACAGAACCTTCGTGAGCGATTTTCACTTCAAACTTTTCGTTTTCAAGATAGATTTTCAGTGCTTCACAAATGTTTTGATCGTCATCGATGATAAGTATTTTCTGCATATTGCGGTTCCTTTCTCGAGAGGATGAATTATATTCATAGTATATTATGAACAAAATTTTAATTTAGATTACAATTTTCATTAAAAAACAGTATTATTTCTGTGAAAATCGGAATATATAGAAAAAAAGAATATACTTCTTTCATTCTTTGTTACCATTTTATTCACACAATTATAACATATATCATACAATTCGTCAAGGAAGTTAGGTGAATTTTGAGTGACGATTGGTGACATATTTGCTCACAAACTCTTGACCGTAAGAGGGATGCCGGGTATAATACATACAATGAACTTTTTTGGAGGAACCTACATGAAGCTTGGTATTGTGGGCTTGCCCAATGTGGGCAAAAGCACACTGTTTAATGCAATTACGGGCGCGGGAGCCCAGGCCGCCAACTATCCGTTCTGTACCATTGAACCCAACGTAGGCGTGGTGACGGTACCGGACAAACGAATCGATGCTCTACATGATTTATATCATCCTGTGAAAACCACCCGGGCGGTGGTTGAATTTGTGGATATCGCCGGATTGGTGAAAGGGGCATCCCAGGGAGAAGGACTGGGCAATCAATTTTTGTCCCACATCCGGGAAGTGGATGCCATTATTCATGTTGTACGGTGTTTTGGCGGCAGCGATGTGGTTCATGTCCACGATGCCGTGGATCCTGTACAGGATGTCGATATCATCAACATGGAATTGATTCTATCCGATATGGAACTGGTGGATCGCCGGATTGACCGCGTCACCAAACAAATGAAAGGGGATAAGGCTCTGGCAGGAGAACTTGCCATGCTGCAAAGAATAAAAACCGCCCTGGACAACGGACAACCTGCCCGTTCTGTTCAATTGCCCGAGGATCATTCTTTGTCTGATTTGCCGCTTCTTTCAGCAAAACCCGTGATTTACGCCGCCAATATCCATGAAAATGATCTTGCTTACCATGATGAGTTGGCTTCACAAAACCCGTATTTTGCTGCTCTTTGTACCCTTGCCGCGGAGGAGGGTGCAGGGATTCTTCCCATTTGTGCCAAAGTGGAAGCGGAAATTGCAGAACTGGCTCCCGAAGAACGAAGTTTGTTTTTAGACGAAATGGGTTTACCCTGTTCCGGTCTTGACAGACTGATTCAGGAAAGCTATTCTCTGTTGGGTTTAATCAGCTTTTTGACCGCAGGTCAACCGGAAGTCCGTGCCTGGACCATCAAGAAAGGCACCAAAGCACCCCAGGCCGCGGGCAAGATCCATTCGGATTTTGAGCGGGGGTTTATTCGCGCGGAAGTGGTTTCTTTTGATGAGCTGATGCGAACAGGTTCTTTGGCTGCTGCCAGAGAGGAAGGTTTGGTGCGCAGCGAAGGGAAAGAATATGTGATGCAGGACGGCGACGTGGTCTTGTTCCGCTTCAACGTATAATATCGGTTATTCATCCCTCATATTCAAAGGTATGAGGGATGTTTTTTCTCACGGGGTGGAATGAAATGTAAACATTGGAATAGGATTGAAAAGAGTGCATTTGTATCGGTGCATTTTTAATAGAAAAAAATCGAATGTAAGAATCTATTGTCATTATGAGTGTTATATGATATGATAGAACTATAAACGATGAGGGGGTGAAACGTATTGACCTATACTTGGTTAGCTCTTGCGTTGCTTTTTATTTTTGTTGAATTTGTGACGCCCCAACTGGTTTCTATTTGGGTTTCCCTTGGCAGCTTCGCGGCATTGGTAATATCCTTGCTTGGCGGTCCTGTTTGGCTGCAAGTGGGGTTATTCCTGGTGGTGTCGGTCATCGCCATATTAACCACCCGTTCCTTGTATCGAAAATATGTAAAACAGAAAGCAGTGCCCACCAATGCAGATGCGCTGATTGAAAAAACGGCCGTGGTACTGATTGAAATCAACAATTTAGAGGCAGTCGGGCAAGTGAAAGTCAACGGGCAAATCTGGAGCGCAAAGAATATGACGGATCATATTATACCGGAAGGTTCTTTGGTTATTGTCAAAGAAATCGTGGGTGTGAAAATGATCGTGGAAGAAATCAAACAATCAAATATATAGGGAAGAGGGGTATTTTACATGGAGTTAATTTTTCTGATTTTGGGCGGTCTGCTGCTGATTTTGTTTATCAGTTGCGTGAAAATCATTCCCCAGGCTTACGCATCCATCATTGAACGGTTGGGAACGTATCATATGACCTGGCAAACGGGTATGCATGTAAAGGTTCCGTTTGTTGATAGAGTAGTCAATTTCATTTCTTTAAAAGAACAGGTGGTGGATTTTCCTCCCCAGCCCGTCATCACCAAAGACAACGTCACCATGCAGATTGATACCGTTGTGTACTATCAGGTGACCGATCCGAAACTGTATACATACGGTGTGGAACGTCCGATTCAGGCCATTGAGGTGCTGGCGGCTACGACGTTGAGAAATATTGTCGGCGAATTGGAATTGGATCAGACATTGACTTCTCGTGATTTGATCAACAGCCGGTTGCGTGTGATTTTGGATGATGCCACCGACCCCTGGGGCATTAAAGTCAATCGTGTGGAATTGAAAAACATTCTACCTCCCAGCAGTATCCAGGAAGCCATGGAAAAACAGATGAAGGCGGAACGGGAACGCAGAGAGCAGATTTTGCGGGCGGAAGGGGAAAAGACATCTGCCATTCTGGTGGCGGAAGGTCAAAAAGAATCTTTGATTTTGACTGCGGAAGCGGAAAAACGTTCCTTGATCTTGCGGTCGGAAGCGGAAAAGGAAGCTGCCATTCGGAGAGCCGAAGGAGAAGCGGAATCCATTTTGAAGGTACAGGAAGCCACAGCCCAAGGGTTGATGAAATTGAATGCAAGCAATCCCACATCCGCCGTGTTGATTTTGAAAAGCTATGAAGCCTTGAAAGAAGTGGCGGACGGGAAAGCTACCAAACTCATTATTCCCTCCGATATGCAATCCATCGCCGGAATGGCCGCCTCGTTGAAAGAAATCATCACAACCAAAGACGCATAATATAAGAAGACCTGCCGTGCGGCAGGTCTTCTTTCCGCATCTATAGGTTAGTTTTTGGTTCCCGCGTAATAAATGCGTTTGTAGGAAGTATAGGCAAAGGGGGGATATGGTAATCTTTTTTCCGCCAGATCATCCAAAGATTCCAATTCGCCGTTGAGATAGGCGTTGATACGGTAAGTGGCCGATTCGCATCGGTTGACCAATCCGCCGTACCGTATATCCATTTCTACCCAACCGAACACTTTTTTGTGGGCGTACCACAAAGCGCGGTCAAGCTTTCTGATGTTCTCGGCTTTTTCGGCAATGGCGGGAAAGTATTCGTTGGCGGCTTGATACAGGAAATCTCTGTCGTTGTTGGCATAGGCAATGGTCAGACGTTCCGCCACAAAGCACTTTAATGACATCAGATCCATGAGAACCGAAGCCAATTCGCACTGTTTGGCATAGGGGTTGTCGGGGGTGACCCTCAGAGCCAATTTGTCCGCATATTTTCTGTAATGCTCCGACATGGGACGATGCTGCAAATCATAGTCAAACTGCCCTTCCATCACATCGCTCCACAAGCATTTTCTGGCGATAACGCGGGCGGGGAACCCAGTATACCGGGTATCTTCTTCAAACATATTGATGTATTGACCCATATCCATGAAATCCTGGGCATTGCCGCCGGTACAGACTTCAAACCGTTCTGCCACATGCGCAAAAGATGGCTCGGTATTGTACAGCCATTCGGCGGTATGCTGCATGGCCAGTAAAGAGGAGTAGGGATCCATTTCCGCACCGCTGTTTCCCCAGAGGGTCGTCATGAATTCATACACCTTATGTTCTCGGCAGGCTTTGATGCCCGCTTCGGTGGAAAGGATGGAGAAACGAATTTCGGGAAAGTGACCGAACCAACAGGAAATACCGCCGGCATAAATGATATGACGGTTCAATTCTTTGTGCATGTTTAACATATAATTGTCGCATCCTGGGCGGGTACCGTAATGCCAGAACACCAAATCCACATCGGTGGGAATGGCTTCTTTTACGTGAGCGGGGATCACGGAATCCTTGGCATAGTAATCATCATATGCGTTGCCCAGGCGGAAGAACATATCGCTCCAGATCATGGGTTGAAGGCCCATTTGGCGGGTGATTTCCATGACGCGGTTCAAATGCCCCGTGAAAATATCGAACCGATTTACAAATCCGTTCTTTCTCATGTATGCGCCTGTACCCATATCCATGGTTTCGTCCATGCCGATATGAATCCGTTTGGAGCGGAAGGGGGCGGAAGCAGCCCGCAGGCACTGTTCAATGAATGCATAGGTTTTTTCTTCTCCCGCCAAAAGAACGCTGGAAGTATCCTTGATGGGATTGGCTTCATTCCACTGAAAATAGACCTCTAAGTGACCATATACCTGAATGCAGGGGGTCATTTCAATGCCTAGCATATCGGCGTAGTCATCGCAGGCTTTCAGTTCGTCATAGGTATAACGACCGCGCAGATAGCCAAAATAGGGTTTTTCGGGAACGGTATACGTATCTTCCGTGTACATCATGGCAAAGTTATATCCCATGAGCGCCAGAATTCTCAAATAATGCCGGATGGTTTTGACTGTCCACACCGCATTGCGGGAAGCGTCGATCATGACACCTACCATGGTAAACGGCGTATCTTCGTGTACAGAAAACGAGCTTTCTTTTTTAGCGTGTTGGACAAACAAGCTTAAAGCACGGAAGAAAAGATGTTTTCTGCCGCAGACGATTTTACCTTTTCCTTGTTCCAGGGATACGGTGATTCCTTCGCCCCAAGCAAATTCCACAGGAATGCCCCGGACGGACTCTTCGATCTTCAAAAGGGGGGCAACTTCGTTTAATCCCGGTCGAAATGCATCGGGTAAATCTACAAAATGCAGCTTCATGTTTTTCTCCTTTTGTTTATTATACAATGCCGGCTCGGGCATATTGGGCATATACAGCGAAACCGGAACAGGGGAAGTTCAGACGAGGCTCTTCCAGTTCTTCCAGGTTGTCAAGTTCCCCGTTTAGATAAGAATGCAGTCGTTCGGCGGCGGTGATACAGCGGGAACGCATGCCGCCATAGCGCACATCTTGGGTGCACCAACCAAAGATTTTTCGGTTGGATTGCCACATTTTCTTGTCTATTTCCTGCATTTGAGCAAGCATGTTTTCCAAGCGCGGAAAATGAACGTCGGCCGCTTCCCGCAGGAATTCTTTATTGCCGTTGACATATGCGGGAACCAGACGCTCGGCGAGGAAGGTCTTTAATGCCAGCAAGGAGAACATCTGATAGGCCTGTTGGTACAGGTTTTGCCATCTGTCACCGGAATGTATATACGCTTTGAGCCGTTTGGCATATTGTTCGTAATGATCGGAAAGGGGATTGTCAAATAAACGTTTGTCCAGAAGTCCTTCCATGGGATCGTTCCAGAGAACTTTTTTCCCCATGAATCGCTCGCCGAAGGTTTTGTATTCCACCCCTTCCTGGAATCGGTTTTGGTACTGGGTCATATCCCAGAAGGCCTCAAAAGAGGCGCCGGTGCAGGCTTCAAAACGGGCTTTGACCTCTTCGTCGGAATACCCGTCCCGATAGCACATTTCCGCGGTGTATTGGAGTCCTAACAGGGGGGCGAAGGGATCGCATTCATGGCCGTCGTTGCCCCAGATGGTCATCATGAATTCTTTCACGCCCTTTGCCTTGCAGGCTTTAACGGCAAGTTCAGTGTTTTCCACCGCATAGTGAAGCTCGGGATAGTGTCCTTGCCAGGTCCATAAACCGCCGGCAAAAATGATGGGTCTGTTCATTTCCTTACACTTATCCAGCATATAGTCGTCACAGCCCTTGGATTCACCGTAATGCCAGTAAACCAGTTCCACATGGGCAGGAATCTTTTCTTTGACTTCATCGGAAATCACAATGTTTGGATCATAAAATGCAAGTCCGGAGGAGGAACACACCCGGAAGAACATGTCACACCACATCATGGCACGCAGACCTAATTTGTCCACAATGTTCATGACACGGTTCAAATGGTCGATGAAAATTTTAAAGGTAGGGGTGAACCCGTTTTTCTTCAAATACTGACCCAAGCCTAAATCCCAAGCTTCATCCATACCGATGTGAATGCGCTTGGAGCGGAAGGGGGCACTGGCGGCTTTCATCATTTGTTCAATGAATTCATATGTTTTTTCACTGCCGGCTAATAATACCTGGGGAGTATCTTTCACCGAGCCGGCTTCACCCCAGCGGAGGTACTGCGCCATATGTCCCATGGCCTGGACACAGGGGATCATTTCAATGCCCAGCATATCGGCATAGTCGTCACAGGCTTTCAATTCCTCATAGGTATAACGGCCCCGCATGTATCCAAAATACGGGCGGCCGGGAATTTCATAGGTTTCTTCGGTATACATCATGATCATGTTGTATCCCATGAGAGCAAGAAAACCGGTGAAATCTTGGATGGCTTCCACTGTCATCACCGCGTTTCGGGAAGCGTCGATCATCACGCTGACGGTTTCAAACGCAGGCGTTTCCCGGATGGAAAAATCTTTACCGCCATGCTGTACCAAAAGACTCAACGCGCGGAAAAAGAGATGTTTCTTTTCAAATACCAAGTTAGCTTTTCCGTTTTCTTGAGAAACAGAAATGCCGCTACCATAGTTGGCTTCCACAGGTAAACCATCTGCGGACAGTTCAATTTTTAACTTTGGGGCGATTGCTGTAAGGCCTTCACGCAATTCTTCCGGAAGGGATGTAAAATGTAGTTTCATCGTGTACCTCCAAAATGTATGAATCTACAAAACATGGTATCATCTCCCATGAAAAAAAGCAAGCGTATTGGGATAAATTTACGGTATTTTAGATATGAATCACATATGTTTTTGTAAAAAAGAAAAAACTCCTTTGTTTTATAAAGAGATCGGACTATTTTGACGTGATTTTTTCCAGAAAGGAGCTGAATAAATTCAGTTGTTAAAAATGTACAAAAATTTTATTTGACATTTGGTTAAAAAGATGATATCCTGGAATTGAAAAATGTATTGGAGGACACTGGTATGCTTTATATGATCGATACTGCCAACACGGATTCCATTCGTCGCTGTGTGGATACATTCCCGATTGACGGGGTGACCACCAACCCCACCCTTGTTGCAAAAGAGAAAACGTCTTTTTTGTCGTTAACGCAGACCATTCGGCAGATTATCGGAGACGAAAGAATGCTGCATATTCAGGTCACCGCCAACGAGTTTGAAAAGATCGTCCAAGAGGCAAAAGAACTTCAAAACTTTCTGGGTGGGAATTTATATATCAAAATTCCAATATCCAAAGAGGGACTACAAGCCGCCATGGCATTAAAACGCATGGGCATGAAGGTGACCATGACCGCCATTTTTACCCAGCAGCAGGCGTTGATGGCCGCCAAAGCTGGCGCGGATTTTGTGGCACCCTATGTAAACCGCTTAGATAACATTGTGTCTGACGGGGTCAACGTGGTGTCTGAAATCGTGGAGTTGTTCAACTATTATCAAATATCATCCAAAGTTCTTGCCGCCAGTTTTAAAAATGTAGAGCAGGTTCATAAAACTTCCATGGCCGGCGCCCATGCGGTGACCGTCAACCCCGAAATTCTGGAATCCCTGATTTATCACCCATTAACTATCTGCGCCATAGACGATTTTACGGCAGACTGGAAAACCGCGTACGGCAACCAAACGATTCTAAATATGTTTCGACAATAAAGATCATGACCGCCTTTTGGCGGTCATGATCTTTATGCTTCGGAAGATATCATTTCAACAACGGGGGAGGCCAGAATGCCGGTTGGACGCACCTGATATTCATAGCTCCAGTTTTCTCCGGTGGTATACCACATGGCGGGAGAACAGTAGGTGATGGCAGGGTTGGCGTTGTGCAGGGCGCCAAAGGTGTTATAGCGGTTTCCGAAATACTTGATCTCCAGAATGTGTTTTCCTGCTTTGACCCCCTTGATGGAGAGGCGGTAGGGAGAGTAGACGATATGGCCTTGTTCCTTGCCGTCCAAATAGACTTTCAGTAAGGCACCCCGATAGTGATTGGCACGGACCGCCAGATCACAATCAGGCACTTCTATGGGCATGGTATAAGTTAGATTCCCACCGTAGAAGGGCATGCCTTGGGATGTGATGGACGAAAAACCAAGGGTACGGGTGGGAGGCAGAACAGTTTTTTCACAACCTCGAAGCGATACGTCAAAATCACCCAGCAAATAGCAATATTCCGTGGAAATGCGTTCGGTGAGGGGAAAGATGAGCTCCAACAGGTTTTCCCCTTTTTTCAAGGGGGGCAAGGAGAGGGTTTTGTTATCCATGTCGGCAAAATATCCCTTATATATAACGGGGAATGGTTCGCCGTTGAGCGTACCCGAAAGGAGTTCTTCACATGCCAAACGGGGGGAAGCCACTTCGCATTGAGAGGGGATGACAAAACGAACTGTCACCGTATTTCGCACCGGATTATCGGGGATGACCCAAGGCTGTGCGCCGTCTCCGTCCGCCCCGGGAAAACCGAGGATTTTTCTGCAAGCCAAATCGATGCGGAGCAGTTCTTCTTCCGGCTGCCAATCCCCGTCATTTAATTTCCACTGTCCCAAGTCCAGAATATATACGTTGTCTTCTTCCCGTGTGTAGGAAATAGGTTGCTTCCATTCTATCCGGCCAATCACGGGACGGGGGGTGGCGGGGGCGGCAAATACCTTGTCTGTTTTGCCCGGATTCAACCGGAAGAGGATGCTGTCATGGCCATGGATGAGATAGGGAATCACCGTATTGCCGTTTTGATAAAGGCAGGGAAATTCCGCGATGTTTCCGGTCAGGGTATCATAAAGAACGGGTGTATGTTCTCCTTGGATGGTGATCTGTATGTGGCGGGGGGGGGATGACTTCCTTATGAGGAGGTTTTTTTCCGTTGGCAATAAAAACCCAGTGATGATTCCCGTCCCGGCGTAGCTGGTAAAGGTATTGGTTTGCGGGCATACCGTTGGTCTGCCGGATGGAAATGACTTTTTCCGGTTCTACTTCTTGCATGATGGATGTGTGAGTAAAGGGAATGGTTATGCAGCGGGAAGCCAGTTTTTTGGCTCTATCGGAGGGAAGGGCATTTTCAAGAAAGGGAATTTCCCCGGCGAATATGATTTTTCCGCCCCGGGAAGCAAAGGATTCCAAGGCGTCCAATGTGGTGGAACGGATGGTTTTCATGGGGGGAAGAAGAATGATCTCGTAAGACATTTCACCCACCGTAAAGCCTTTGCCTTCTTTGTATAAGGAGGGTAAAATGGATTCGCTAATAAAATCAAAATCATTTTGACTGTATAGCAACCATTCGGTGATCTTTTCAAAGTTGTGTTCCATTTCATCTTTCAGTTCCCCGCTGGATTGGGTATCCCCGTGAGCCAGCCAGAAAGATTCGATGGGGTGAATCACCCCTAGCTTCACCACCGGTTTACCCCGGGTCATGACGGTGTTGATTCGGGCAAAATGGTCTTCCACATACGCATATTCTTTATACCAGGGAGATTGGTAGCCGATGCAGGCGGGATAGTCTCGTTTGGCGGATCCTTTCATGGAAGCCCAGGTTAAATGGTGGACACGAATGGAAACGCCCAGTGCCGCCTGCCAGTCGCCCTGAAATTTATGTCCCCGAAAATCATAATCCCAGTCGGTGACACCGTACAGTTCCGACAGCATGCCCTCTCTGCCGTATTGATGGACAGCGGACTGACACTGTTTGGCGGTGGTAAGCTCCATGCGTTCGCAGAGAATATCAATTCCCGGCAGCTGAAAACCCCGGTATGCACGCATGGTTTCCCCAATAGAACGAGTCTGGCTGCCTAAACTGAATTCATCCATCATGTGTCCTGTCAAAGGCAGGTTGTTATTTTCACACCACTGATAGCAGTTATCCATAAATGCCAGGTTAAAGCGTTCGCATACATGATCGTGGAACAAATACCGGGGACGGGAGAATGGGGTGCCGGGTATATTGTAATACAGTTGTGGGAGAATGTCCTTCAATGTATAGCCAGTGGCTGCTTTATAAGTTTCGGGCAGGTCCGTAGTCCAGGGTGCATAAGCCGTTTGAGAGGAAAAAGGTGTGGGCAAACACACAAAAGGACGGAACAGGGGTTCGTCGGTGAAAATGGCGGGATGGGTGGTCCCGAATTTGTTCCCAACATGCTTTTTATAGGTTTCATAGGTAATGTCAATGAATGCATCCATCGCCTCTTTGGATAAGGTATCCACATGGGTTTGAAAATTATAACGGGGTGAAGGCTGGGTTGCCATGATGTAGGCATAGCGTTTTTTGCCCATGGCAACATCGTTTTCATCGATAATTTTACAGGAGATCATTTCCCCTTTGTCATTGAGAACAATGTCATAACAAGCAAACAGATACGTCTTGCCCTTTTGGATGGCTTCTTCTTTGGGAAGAGCTTCCATTTTTTGTTCGGTAAACACCAAGGATTTTTGACGGTACACGGGGTTTTTGGTCACCAGTCCCCCGGCAAATCCGGAAGGCCAGCGGTCTTCGTCATACAGCCATGCCAACATGCCTTCTTTTTCAGCTATTTCTTGGCATACACGGATCAACGCCATGAATTCATCGGATAAATAGGGCGTATACAGGCCGGAACGGGGATGCATGTGGAATCCCCCCAGACCCATGGCCTTCATATCCTTAATTTCTTTTTCCAAAAGTTCTTTAGTCAAAACACAGTTCCATGCCCAGAATGGCGCACCTCTGTATTCGCAAGTGGGATTTTGAAAAAGCAAGGGAGATATTTGTTTTTCTTGATTTTTTGGGTACAACATGCGATCGCCTCCTTGCTTTTCATTATATCTCCATGGTATGATAAATCAACGGTGTGTTTTTATGATTTGGGGGTATATTTTATGAAAATTTTAGAAGGGCATATTAAAAAAGAAGAAAACATCGGCATCCAAATTTGTAATTCACCCCGATCCCCATCCCACGGCCATGCTTTTCTGGAAATGGTTTATATCATGGAAAAATCTGGGGAAAGCTGGGTGGATGGGAACAAAACCATTGTCCATCCGGGGGATTATTTGTTGGTGGACTACGGTTCCACCCATGCCTACGCCGCGCTGGAGGGAAATACCTTTCCCATCTATAATTGTTTATTTGAACCGGAATTCATCGACCGTTCTTTGGCGGGCTGCAAACATTTACAGCAGTTGTTAAATCATTATCTCATTCGATTTCGGGACGAAATGCTCCACGGCAATCCAGCCAGGCACGTTTTTCATGATGAAGACGGGCAAATTGGGCGAATACTCAACAAAATGAAAAATGAGTTTGACAAGAAAAAACCGGGATATCTGGAAATTCTTCGTGCCAATCTCATAGAAATTCTGATTCTTACCATGCGCCAAATCAGTTTGATGGATGCAAACAGGCAGTACGAGCGGTATGCCGCCTATGTGCAAAAATATGTACGGGAACAGTATATGCATAAAATCACGTTGGGGGATGCCGCCAAAGAGCTACATGTTTCCTTACCCTATTTAAGCATGGTTTTTTCTCGGGAAACGGGGTGTTCCTTTTCCTCTTATGTGCAAAAAATCCGTATTGAGCAAAGCTGCCGGCTTCTTGCCAATACCCGGGATAAGATCATTGATATTGCTTTGGCTGTGGGTTATTCGGATGTGAAGTTTTTTTATACGGTGTTTAAAAGACAAGTAAAAATGTCCCCCCTGCAGTTTAGAAAAACCATCCGAAGGGAGAACATATTACCGTAAGTGTATCATAGTACCGACTTATGAAATTATAGAAGCAATTCGGTATACAACGAAAGCGGTGATCCATGCCACCATGCATTGGAAAACGACCATCCCAAAGGTTTTCATGCCCGAATGCAGTTCTTTTTTCATGGTTGCCACGGCGGCGACACAGGGGGTATACAACAACGTGAAGGTGAGGAAGGACAAAGCGGTTAGGGGGGTAAACAAAGAAGGGAGGGAGAGGTTTCCCAGTAATACGTTCAGGGTGCTGACCACCGCTTCTTTGGCAGTAAAACCGCTGATAAGGGCGGTGGCAATTCGCCAGTCTCCGAATCCCAGGGGGACAAAGAGGGGAGAGATCCATTTCCCCAGTACTGCTAGAATGCTGTTTGCGCTGTCATGGACCAGATTCAGCCGAATGTCAAAGGATTGCAAAAACCAAATGATGACAGTGGCAAGAAAAATCACCGTAAAGGCTTTTTGCAAAAAACTCCTAGCTTTTTCCCACATTAATATCAACGTGGATTTCAAAGAGGGCAGACGGTAAGGGGGCAGTTCCATGACAAAGGGAATGGGTTTGCCCTGAAACAGGGTTTTCTTAGTGAGCAGCGCCACCAATACCGCCACCACCATGCCGCCGAAATACAATCCCGTCATGACCAAAGCGGCGTAACGGGGAAAAAAAGAGGCGCAGAATAGGGTATAAATGGGAATTTTAGCGGTGCAACTCATATAGGGAATTAACAGAATGGTTAGCTTTTTGTCCCGTTCCGAGGAGAGGGTGCGGGTCGCCATGATGGCAGGGACCGAACAGCCGAACCCCAAGAGCATGGGGACGAAGCTTTTGCCCGACAGCCCGATTTTTCGTAATAGTTTATCCATGAAAAACGCCACTCGCGCCATGTATCCCGTATCTTCCAGCAGAGAGAGAAAGAAGAACAGCACCACGACGAGGGGGAGGAAACTGAGTACACTGCCCACGCCCGTAAAGATACCATCGATCACCAGTCCTTGCATCACGGGGTTAATATGAAAATCGGTCAATACGGCGTCCACCCAACCCGTCAAAGCATCGATACCCAATGAAAGCCAGCTCGAGAGGGTGTTGCCGATCCATCCGAAAGTGAGAAAGAATACGGTAAACATGATGAGAATGAACAGGGGGATGGCGAGAAATCGGTGGGTTAACACGTGATCCATGCGGTCGCTGCGTAGTTTTTCTTTGCTGATTTTGGGCTTTTTCACCGTATCTTTACAGATTTTTTCTATAAAGGCATAGCGCATGTCGGCGATGGCTTCATTCCGATCAAATCCCGTTTCCCGTTCCATTTCGATAACCGCATGCTCGATGAGTTCGATTTTGTTGGCATTGATACCCAGTCGGGATGCCATTTCATCTTCCCCTTCGATGAGGTGAATGGCGGCAAAACGGCGGGATATCCCTGCTTTGCGGGCGTGATGCTCCACAATATGGGTAACGGCGTGGATACAGCGATGGACAGGTCCGTCATCGCAGATATCCCATTTTGAGGGGAATATTTTTTCCGATCCCACAAAGACGGCACGGTCCATCAGTTCGCTGATACCTTCGTTGTTGATGGCGGAAATGGGGACGATGGGGATTCCCAAAGCCCGGGACAACTCCCGGATATTCACCGTTCCCCCGTTGTTGCGCACTTCGTCCATCATATTCAGTGCTAACACCATGGGAATGCCCAGTTCCATCAATTGCAGTGTCAAATATAAATTGCGTTCCAAATTGGTGGCGTCGGCAATGTTGATGATGGCATCGGGTTTATGGTTGAGAATAAAATCACGGGTCACGATTTCTTCACCGGAAAAGGGGCGTAAGGAATATATCCCCGGTAAATCCACGATTTTTATTTTTCTATCGTTCTTTAAGAAACCTGTTTTGCTTTCCACTGTCACGCCGGGAAAGTTGCCAACATGCTGATTGGATCCGGTTAGTGCGTTGAACAAGGTGGTTTTTCCGGAGTTTTGATTGCCTACCAAAGCAAGTATCATTGTTTGATCACCTCGATTTGCATGGCATCTTCTTCCCGTATTGTCAGGGTATACCCTCGTAACGTCAACACAATGGGATCGCCCAAAGGGGCTCTTTTCACCATGGTAAAAGCCGTTTTGGAAATCAGTCCCATATCCAAAAGCCGCAAACGCAGAGGTCCCTGCCCCCCCACACGTATAATCAATCCCCGTTCGCCCGGAGACAGTTCATTGAGCGTCATATTTTATCTCCCGCCTGTGTAGTGTTATGAACACAAACATGTTAGCATTGACTAACAACTTTGTCAAGTAGTCTCTTTGCATCATTGTATGCTGCCTTATGGCATCAAATGAAGGTGATTTGAGTCTGTTATCCTTGTTATGTAAAAAAACAAATTTCGATGATCTTTTTAGTTGATTTTTCCAGTAAATGCGGTATAATGATAAATAAGAGGAAGGTGATTGAGTTGGAAAAGAAGTTTGCCAATCTGCATGTTCATTCCACCCATTCCGACGGTGCTTTTTCGCCCAAGGAACTGGTACGTCTCGCTAAGGAAGAAGGGTACGGCGCTGTGGCGATGACCGATCATGATACCGCCACGGGATGCGATGAATTGAAAGAAGAAGCTGCCGCTGCGGGGCTGATGTCTGTCATGGGAGTGGAATTTTCCTGCACTGCGCCCGAATTGAACGCCAATTTCCATATGGTGGGGTTTGATTTTGATCCCAATGAACCGACGATGAAAGATTTCTTGCGTTATTTGAGCGAGAAAGAAACATATATCACCAAACTGCAATTTGATTCCGCCATGGAGCGGGGAACGCTGACCCATATAACCTGGGATGAAGTGGTGGAAGCCAATCCGGGCCTGACCTGGTTCTGCAATGAACCCGTGTTCAGAACCCTCATCGCCAAGGGATTGAAAACCATGCTGGACTATCCGGAATTTTTCAAGGATTTCCGCCGTCCTTTCCCCACGCCATATCAAACCCCTACGGCAAAAGAAACCATTGCAAACATCCGCCGTGCCGGCGGCGTACCCATTTTAGCCCATGGGCAGCATGTATTGGATCGTGTTCCTGCTTTGATGTCCTATGGCTTGATGGGTCTGGAAGTGTCCCATCACATGCTATCCGAAAGCAATGAAACCGAATCTGCCAACGAGATTGCCGCGCAGTACGGGCTGTATCGCTCCGGCGGATCTGATCACCACGGCATCATGGGCGGTCAGCAGCTTCGTTACCCCAAAGGGCAAAATCCCTTTGAAACCAAATTCTTGGAATACGGTGTATCCGAAACATATTTTATGGAGATTTATCATCGCACGCGAGGATAGTATGAGGGGTATCACAGTGCTCTCCTTTGCTTACCATTAAAGCGGGTGGCCAACAGCATTACTCCCACTACCGGCTGTATCCAGTGGACATGTTACCGGAAAACAAAGTTACGAAAATCAAAAAAACCATTCTTCCGAATGTTTTTTACAGTTCAAGGGAAAAATATGATTGCCAATTACCATACTCACACATACCGCTGCGGTCACGGGATCGGAACGGAAAAAGAATATATCGAAGCCGCCATTCAAGCGGGGATCCGGATTCTGGGTTTCAGCGAACATGCCCCCTATTGGTTTGGGGATACGGGGCATTATTCCCGCTTTCGCATGCCGGTCCACGACGGGGAAAACTATGTGAACACGCTCCTTTCCCTGCGAAAAGAGTATGCAAACGACATTGAAATTTTCATTGGGTTTGAGGCGGAGTATTACCCCTTGTTTTTTCAGGGGTTTTTAGAAAAAATTTGTCCTCTTGCGTATGATTATTTGATTTTAGGTCAGCATTTTACCGGCAACGAAATCGGTGAAATCTATACGGGAACACCATCGCCAGGCGGAAAAGAGCGGCTTCAAACCTACGTCAATCAATGTCTGGAAGGAATGAAAACAGGCAAGTTTTCCTATCTTGCTCATCCAGATCTGATTCAGACCAATGTAAAAAGCTCGGTTTTGCGGGGGGAGCTGGTGCGTTTGTGTCAGGGTGTCAAAGAGTTGGGTTATCCCGTGGAAATTAACTTTTTGGGAATGCGGGATCATCGAGCCTACCCCACTGTAGAATTGTATCAAGCCGCCGCCGAAACCGGATGTGATGTGATTTTCGGTGTGGATGCCCATTCTCCGGATGTGTTTTTGGATCAAAACACCTTGAAAAGAGCGCGTAAAATTGTGAATGCCTATGGATTACACCTGGTGAAAACCTTACAAATTCGCAATGCGGAAGAAGAAATGCCGAAGCAATGTCATAGAATGAATAACCATGACAATGCGCCATACAATGCAAGTGCTTGCAATGAATAAAATCCCGTTTTGCGGGATTTTTTTATATGCTGACATCGGTTGACAAAGCCTGCGGATATTCGGTATAATGGATGAGAATTGGAGTGATTGTGTGCAAAAATATATTTTTTTTGATTTAGACGGAACCTTGTTGAATACAAGGGAGGGGATTACCACCGGCATTTCCATGGCGCTGAAGAAGGGATTTGGCATAGAAGAAAAGCCGGAGAATCTTTGTCATTTCATAGGACCGCCGTTGAAAAGGCAGTTTATGGAAAGTTATGGATTCACAGAAGAACAGGCACTCTATGCCCTGAAAGTGTATCGGCAGTATTATTCGACCACCGGTTTATATCTCAACGTGCCTTATGACGGAATTTTTAAGACAGCCGAACGGCTGAAAAACAGCGGGTATATTTTGGCGGTCGCCACGTCTAAACCGACGGTGTATTCGTTGCAGATGCTGGAAAAACACGGCGTATTGTCTTTGTTTCAGGTGGTTTCCGGCTGTAATCTGGACGGGACCCGTGAAACCAAAATCGAGGTCATCCGGCATGCCATGGAAAAACTGGATATTTGTGACCCGAAACAGGTTGTGATGGTGGGGGACCGAAAGTTTGATATATGGGGCGGTAAAGAAGCGGGTATGACCACCGTCGGGGTGACATACGGATTTGGTTCCAGAGAAGAACTGGAAAAAGCCGGCGCGGATTTCATTTGCTCTGATGCCACGGAATTGAGCGGGTACTTTATTAAATAAGGTGTAATATGGATTGGTTGAAGTTGTATCAGGTCATTCATATGCGCTATATGGATCCCAGACCCAAGCCGTTGCGAAACCATTCTTATTATCAGATGGTGTATGTTTTAGATGGTGAAGGGGGCATTTTGTTTCAAGACAGAAACGAAGTGCTAAAAAAAGGGGATTTTTTTCTGATTTTGATGGATGAATATCATCTGGTATACGGCTGCGACATGATGACCTTTGAAATCAAGTTCTATGTGGGCGATGAAAAACTCATTTCCATGTTGAACGGCGCGGGAAGGCTTGTCAAGGACAAGGGAAAAAAACTGCGTAGAATAACGGAACGGATCGAATGCGAAATCCAGCGCAAAGAAATGTTTTTCAATGAAATGACTTTATTGGAAGTCTGCAAAATGATCTATACCTTTCTTCAATATTGCTATGGAGATGGGGATGTCCCCAAACAGGAAGAAACCCAAGGGAAAGAAGAAAACAATTTGTTTGGAGGTGTGATCGAATATATCCAGGCGCATTTCCATGAAACTATTGTTATGGACGAGTTGGTGGCGCTTTCCTGCGAAAGCAAATCGGGATTTTACCATAAATTCCGCGCCAGCTACGGCGTATCCCCTTTGCAGTATATCAACGGGGTCAGGCTCAAAAAAGCAAGAGAGCTTTTGGCTCAAAGCGACATGACCATCGGAGAGATTGCCTTGGCTTGCGGGTTCGGGTCTAATCATTATTTTTCCCGCTACTTTACCAAAACCGAAGGGATCACCCCCCGGGAATACAGACTGATTAAAGGGGGCGTGTATTGTTACAATTTGGAAGATATACCGTAAAAGCCGCGTTCGGGATGAACGCGGTTTTTTTAAAAAAGTGATAGTAGGGGTTCAACTGATTCAATCTGCCGGGGCGGTTTCCGGTTTGGTGGAGGGGGTATCTTCCGGTGGGAATTTTCTTAACTTCCACCATTTCCTTCTATATACTCTTATTTCTCTTGTCAAACGAAAAATCGCTATATTCCCCTTTCGTGTTTGAATGGAACGCCAAATCACCCGATTCAAACCATGGTTATGACAACCGCGTTTGTTACAAAATCGGTTATTTTTTGCCGTTCGATTGTAGAAATGTGCAAATAATTTGGAAGACAAGACAAACAAGCACTTGCATTATGTAATTATTTCATATATTATGGGTCTGAAGGTTTTGAATTTGGAGGTAAAAAAATGAAAAAACCAACCACTGCCATCATCGTCGGCGCCGGTCACAGAGGATTGTGCTATGCAAAACTTGCTTTATCCATGCCTGAAAAACTCAAAATCGTGGGCGTTGCCGAACCGGATCCCGTGCGTCGTGCCAATGCGGTCAAACTGTTTTCCATTCCCGAAGAAGGCGTGTTTGAACGGTCAGAAGAATTGTATGATCGTCCTCCCTTGGCAGACATGATCATCAACGGTACCATGGATTCCTTACATGTGAAAACCACCATTCCCCTATTGAAAGCAGGCTATCATGTGCTGCTGGAAAAACCCTTCGCCATCAACGAAGCGGAAATGTGGGAATTATATAAAGCCAATCAGAGGTATCAACGTCATGTGAACATCTGCCATGTGCTTCGCTATGCGCCGTTTTATGCTGCCATCAAAAAGAAAGTGATGGAGGGTGAAATCGGCGACATCATCAACATCCAGTTGACGGAACATGTATCCTACCATCATTTGATGGCAGCCTTCGTCCGTGGAAAGTGGGGCAATCAGTATGTGTGCGGCGCGCCCATGCTCCTTGCCAAGTGCTGCCATGATATGGATTTGATGATGTGGCTGATGGATCAAGACGAGCCCGTTCAGGTGGCAAGCTTTGGATCGGATTTCCAATTTGCCCCCGAAAAGACCCCTCCCCGGGCAGGCACACGGTGTACGGTGGATTGTCCCATCGAAGCCGAATGCCCCCAATCGGCGAAAAAATATTTCCTGGACTATCCCGAACGCTGGAAAGCGTATGCCTGGGAATGTCTCGAATACCTGGGCGAGCCTACCCTGGAAGACAAAATCAAATCCATTGCTACCGACAACCCCTATGGTCTGTGCGCCTGGAAATGTAACCATGATAACGTAGATCATCAGTCCGTATTGGTCAATTTTGCCAGCGGTGCGACCTGCACCCTGAATATGATTGGCGGTTCTCCCGCAGGCGAACGAAAAATCCATATCATCGGCACCAAAGGTGATATCTACGGTACCTTTGATACCTCAAAATTTGTTATCCGAAAGATTGTGCAGACCTATCCCCAAAACTTCTCTTCCGAAACGGTGGATGTGAAAGAAACCGGGGATATGACTGGTCTGACCGGCGGTCACGGCGGCGGTGATTTGCGTCTTGCCTTGGATTATGTCAACTTGCTGCAGGGTGAAAAACCCTCCTATTCCTGCACCTCTTTAGAAGATTCCATCAAGAGCCATTTGGCGGTATTCTGCGCCGAAGAAGCCAGAAAAGAAAGCAAAGTCGTTTCCCTGAGGGAGCGGTTCCATATGAATCAATAGGAGTCGGATATGTATATACGTTCTGCCTCTTCCCGATATGAACGGGAACCCTTGCTGGCACCCTTTGGCTTCAAAGGGGGATATATCAGTGAACTTTGGCAGATCATCTCCCGACTGAAAACAGATCAGGTATCTGCCATGGGTCTGGGGCTGCAAAGTGTGTTATGGTCGGATGCGGAAATATTTGCTTCCTATACCCAGGACGAAGGCAATGAAAAAATGTATGCCATCACAACATATGCCTTGTCTGCTTTGGAAGGCAATTGTTTTCAAACCCCTTGGGAAGCGCTGGGTGCCATCAAGGAAGCCTGCGTGGACTACGGAAAGCATATCACCGGCAGACCCAACATGCGTACCACCTTTACCCTCAACGGGCTGGTGAGTGTGGACAATGCCCTATGGCAGGCATACGGACGGGAAAAGAACACCGAGGATTTTTTGTCCCTGGTGCCAGATGAAGTGCGGCCTGCTTTATCTTACAAACATGAAAAACTGGGGAATATCCCTCTGATTACCTATGGTTTGTCGGAAAGAGAGATCCGCAAACTGCTGGATGACGGCGCGTTTTTCTTAAAAATTAAAATTGGCTGTGATCCGGATAAAGACGGGGACAGAGAAAAAATGCTTTCGTGGGATCGGCAGCGCATGACCCAAATTCATGCCATTGCATCGGAGTATACCACTCCATATACCGAATCGGGGAACATTGCCTATTATCTGGATGCCAACGGCAGATATGATTCCAAAGAACGGCTGTATCAATTCATCGAACATATGGAGAAAATCGGTGCTGCCAAAGAAACGGTGATTTTGGAAGAGCCGTTTGAAGAAACCAATCTTACAGACGTTTCGGATATTCCTATGCGCCTGGCTACCGATGAATCCGCCCATGGCGTGAAAGACGCCATGGAACGGATTGATTTGGGATATAAAGCCATCGCTCTCAAACCGATTGCCAAAACCATGTCGGAATCCTTATGGATCCTCCTCGCGGCAAGCAAGCGGAACATCCCCTGTTTTTGTGCGGATTTGACGGTGAATCCTTTGATGGTGGAATGGAATAAAAATGTGGCTGCTCGAATTGCTCCGCTGCCGGGTATTAAAATCGGCGTGCTCGAATCCAACGGAAAACAAAATTATGTTCATTGGGATCGTTTGAAAACTTTTCATCCCCTGGCAGACAAATTATTTGCAAAGGAAATCAAAGGTATTTATACGTTGAACGAAGAGTTTTATCACACTTCAGGTGGAATTTTCCGCATTGTGGATGCGTATGAAAGTGAGGCACAGATATGACTTGTTACGCCATTTTGGAAGAAAGTGTTTTAAAAGTCGGCAACACCTTACTTGAACGGCAATATGATTTGTCGGAGGGTGAACCCCGGCATAAAGCATTGATCAACAAACAAACGGGGTATCGGTGGGAAGGCTCTCAGCCTGTGGTGATGCAGGTATGCGGGTTCTCTGGCAAAGGCCTGACACCGAGGCTTTCCACGCTCATTTCCGATTCCAACGGCTGTTCTTTGCCTCATTTGGAAGCTATGCTGGAGTATGACAACGGCCTGTTGGAAGTGCGGCTGGTATTGACGGTGTATGAAGATTCCCCCTTCATTTCTTCTCAGATTTTTATTCGGAAAAAAGAAGGGGTGGAATCCTATTCCTTTGATCCCACCCAAGCGGATGTCGTGGAGGTCGTGGGACTGTATGAGCCTCATATGCGGCTTGACAGAGTGACCTTTGTGGACAAAAGCGACTATAACGACACATTGGTGACAAGGGATCACGAGATTCTCTATGCCAGAATGCATACCGATCGGGAAGGACAGATGTTTTTGCTGTCTCCCGTTTTGCACGAGGAAAAACTTCTTTTGGTGAAAGAAGCTCCTTGTAAAGCAGGCTGTTTTAACCGCATCCGTCCCGAGTTTGGGTGCGCGCCCAAAAAGCAAGCGGCCTTATACGGCAGCGGAGTCACCGCCCATGATTTGTCCTCCGCGTATTTTGTACCCTGTTACGGCGCTACCGTAGGAGTAGGATTTAATACGGATCTGTTCCGTGCCTACCGCGCCCATTACGGGAAGGTCTATGCCGGGGATATTCGGCGGAATTTGTTTACCATGTCCAATACCTGGGGCGATCGCAGCGCAGACAAAGCCTTGTGCGAAGCCTTCATGATCAAAGAAGGACAATGCGCCCTGGAAATGGGTGTAGAGCTCATACAGTTGGATGACGGTTGGCAAACCGGCCTTTCCAGCGGATCTGCCTTCAAAAAAGGCGTGAAAGTATGGAATTCCGGTTTTTATCGGGAATATGAGGATTTCTGGAAAATCCATGAAAAGAAGTTCCCCAACGGTTTTGACCCCTTCCGCAGCGACGCGTATGATTTGGGTATTTGGTTCAGTTTAGACGGCGATAACGATTATGCACAATGGGAAATCGATGCCGAAAAAATGCTGGAACTTCATAAACAATACAATGTTACCCATTTTAAAATCGACGGCATCACGTTGTTAAACAAACGGGCGGAATGGCGTTTTCTGCAATTTTTTCAGAGATTGATCAAAGAAAGTCATGGAAAAGTATCCTTCAATATGGATATCACCAACGGAGTACGTTTGGGATATTTGTATGAAAAGCAGTTGGGTACCTTGTTCGTTGAAAACCGCTATACCGATACGGGAGCCTATTATCCTCATGCAACCCTGCGGAATCTTTGGATGCTGTCTACATATATCCCTACCCGCAAAATGCAGTTTGAAGTGCTCAATCCCCGTCGGAACCGTAAGTTGTATGGAAATGATCCCATTGCCCCTGTAAAATACGATGCGGATTATCTCTTTGCATCGGTGATGGTTTCCAACCCTTTGATCTGGATGGAAATGCAGCATCTAAACCGCAAAGACAAAGAAGCCATCGGGAACATTGTTCAAATCTGGAAGAAAGAGCGCAAAGCCATTTTCCAGGGTGAAGTCATACCCATAGGGGAGGAACCTTCCGGGGTATCCAAAACCGGTTTTCAGGTAAAAACTGGGGAAAACAGCGGCTATTTTCTTGTTTTCCGGGAGTATTGCCCCCAATCTTCTTTTTCAATCCCTGTGGAAGCGGATCAAGGAGAGTACGAATTGGTGTTGTTATCCACCAACGCGGGAGCTGCCCGCGGAAAACTGCAAAATGGTCAGTTAAAGGTGCATATCAGTAAGAAGCTTGGTTACATATTTTTTAAATATGATAAAAAACAATAGGGGAACAATGGATGGGTGTAAAATCTTTGCGTGAAAGGATGAAAAAAATATGAAAATAGCCATATTGGCCAAAACTGCCCAAAGAACCAACGTATTTGATGATACATACTTTGACAGGATGAGAAAACACGGTGAATTATCCATTTTTAATCAAGATGATTTCAATGACAGAGCCTACCTTTTGGATGTTTGCCGGGGTGCCAATGTGATCATTACCACTTGGGGTACGCCCAAATTGGAAAAAGATATTTTGGAGGTATGCCCCGATTTACAATGTGTGATTCATGCCGCCGGCACGCCCAAGCCTGTGATTACCCCCGAATTGATTGATAAGAAAGTGCGCCTTACAGCGTCCAACATTGCCATCGGTGAAGGGGTTGCCGAAACGGCATTGGCGTTGATGATCGGTGCTTGCAAGAAATTCTTTTGGCTGTGCCAAGATACCGCCAATGGCATGTGGGCGGAAAATAAACCCAAAGTCAAAGATTTTTATGACATCAAAGTCGGCATTGTTTCCGGCGGTATGGTGGGTAGGCACATGGTCAAACTGTTAAAAAATTTCCATGTGGATATTTTGATGTACGATCCCAC